>ERZ773072.10-NODE-10-length-136622-cov-6.327927_pt1 | contig 136622 bp, 110 predicted proteins | sample MGYA00580617_ERZ773072 | MGnify/ENA primary metagenome ERZ773072 (study PRJEB29015, sample SAMEA2737970) | human oral metagenome | biome: human oral; feature: human-associated habitat; material: dental | place: China | collected 2122 ...
GCGGCCAGGCCTTCCTGGAAGCCGGCAAGCCCAACAACGGCGGCACCAAGATCTTTTCGGTCGGTGGCGACGTCGAGCGTCCCGGCAACTATGAGGTTCCGCTGGGCACGCCCTTTGCCAAGCTGCTGGAACTGGCGGGCGGGGTGCGTTATGGCCGCAAGCTGAAGATGGTCATCCCCGGCGGTTCGTCGGCCCCGGTCATTCCCGGCCACATGATGATGGACCTGACAATGGACTATGACGCCATTGCCAAGGCCGGCTCCATGCTGGGGTCCGGCGCCGTCATCGTCATGGACGAGACCCGCTGCCCGGTGCGCAGCCTGGAGCGGCTGTCGTACTTCTACTCGCACGAGAGCTGCGGCCAGTGCACGCCGTGCCGCGAGGGCACCGGCTGGCTGTACCGCCTCGTGCACCGCATCGAGCACGGTCAGGGCCGTCCCGAGGACATCGACGAGCTTGATCGCGTGGCCGGCAACATCCAGGGGCGCACGATCTGCGCGCTGGGTGACGCCGCCGCCATGCCGGTGCGGGGTTTCATCAAGCACTACCGTGATGAATTCGTTCATCACGTCGAACACAAGACCTGTCTTGTGCCGACCTCCCTTTGAGCTGAATCTGACGGGACAGTTATGGTCGAAGTCGAAATCGATGGGCAGAAGGTATCGGTCGCCGAAGGCAGCATGGTGATGCACGCGGCCAATGCGGCCGGCGTCTACGTGCCGCATTTCTGCTATCACAAGAAACTTTCCATTGCCGCCAGTTGCCGCATGTGCCTGGTGGAGGTGGAGAAGGCGCCCAAGGCACTGCCCGCCTGTGCCACGCCGGTCACCGCCGGCATGAAGGTCCACACCCATTCCCGCAAGGCCGTCGAGGCCCAGAAGGCGGTGATGGAGTTCCTGCTGATCAACCATCCGCTGGACTGTCCGATCTGTGACCAGGGCGGCGAATGCCAGCTGCAGGACCTGGCGGTGGGCTACGGTCATTCGATGTCGAATTACCGTGAAGAGAAGCGGGTCGTCTTCCACAAGAGCATGGGCCCGCTCATCTCCGCCGAGGAGATGTCGCGCTGCATCCACTGCACCCGCTGCGTGCGCTTCGGTCAGGAGATCGGGGGCATCATGGAGCTGGGCATGGCCGGGCGCGGCGAGCACTCGCAGATCCTCAGCTTCCTGGGCCATTCGGTCGACTCCGAGCTGTCGGGCAACATGATCGACATCTGCCCGGTGGGTGCGCTCACCAGCAAGCCGTTCCGTTATTCGGCCCGTACCTGGGAACTGACCCGTCGCCGTTCGGTGGCCCCGCACGATTCGCTGGGCTCCAACATCGTCGTGCAGGTCAAGCATGATCGCGTCAAGCGCGTGCTGCCCTTCGAGAACGAGTCGGTCAACGAGTGCTGGATCTCGGACCGTGACCGCTTCTCGTATGAGGGCCTGGAGGCGGCCGACCGCCTGCAGGTGCCGATGATCAAGCAGGACAACGAGTGGCGCGAGGCGTCGTGGGAGTCCGCACTGGACTACGTGACGCACGCGCTGGCCGACATCGCGCAGAAGCACGGCGCCGAATCCATCGGCATGCTGCTTTCGCCCACGTCCACGCTGGAGGAGCTGTACCTGGGTGGCGCGCTGATGCGTGGCCTGGGCAGCGAGAACGTCGACTTCCGGTTGCGTCAGACCGACTTCTCCATCGACGCCACCCGCGCCGGCGTGCCCTGGCTGGGCCACGCCATCGACGAGGTCGATTCCTTCGACACGCTGCTGATCATCGGTTCGTTCCTCCGCAAGGATCATCCGCTGCTGTCGGCACGGGTTCGTCATGCCGCCAAGAATGGCACGGCCGTCCACTCGGTGCACGGCGTGGCCGAGGACTGGCTGATGCCGATGGCCGGACAGCAGGTGCTGGCGCCGCACCGCTGGCTCGATCACCTGATCGAGGTGCTGGTGGCCTGTGCCCGCCAGGCGGGCCAGCCGGTGCCCCAGCCGTATGGCGAGGTCGAGCCCTCCGAGGCCGCCAAGGCACTGGCCGCTGCGCTGGCCGAAGGCGAAAAACGCGCCATCTGGCTGGGCAATGCCGTCGTCCAGCATCCGCAGCATGGTGCCATCCTGCAGGTGGTGCAGGCCATTGCCCAGCTCACCGGCGCACACTTCGGCGTCATCGGTGAGGCCTCCAACTCGGTAGGGGGCTACCTGGCCACTGCATTGCCGGTCGTCGGCAGTTCCGGGCTGGACGTGGTGCAGATGCTGGCCCAGCCGCGTCGTGCCTATCTGCTGCACGGCATCGAGCCCACGCTGGACATCGCCGACGCCGTGTCCGCCCGTGCCGCCCTGAAGCAGGCCGATACGGTGATTGCGCTCACGGCCTATGCCTCGCCCGAGCTGATGGAGCTGGCCGACTGCCTGCTGCCCATCGCCCCGTTCACCGAAACGGGCGGCTCCTTCGTCAACTGCGAGGGCCGGCTGCAGAGCTTCAACGGTGCCGTGCGTCCCGCCGGCCAGACCCGGCCGGGCTGGAAGGTGCTGCGCGTGCTGGGCTCGCTCATGGGCATCCCGGGCTTCGATTTCGAGAGCGTCGAGCAGGTGCGCCAGCGGGCGCTGGCCGGCGCGGTCGAGCCTGTCGCTTCTGAGCCGGCACGGCCTGCCGCACCGGTTTCGTCCAGTCGTCCGGGCGCCGGGCTGCGTCGCAGCCTGGTGCGCAAGGAGTCGCTCTCGGCGGCACCCATTCCCGATGGCCGCCATTTCGGGCGGCTCCTGAACAACCAGGTGGCGCCCCAGCTGCCGGCCTACCGTGCCCTGCCGTGGGCCGGGGTGCTGCAGCGGCTGGCCAACGTGCCCATCTATTCGGTCGACGCCCTGGTGCGACGCGGCACGGCGCTGCAGAAGACGGCCGACGCCCGCGCGCCGGTGGTCCGCCTGCATGGCGAGACGCTGGCCCGTCTGGGCCTGGAAGGGGCGGCCGAGGTGCGGGTCAGCCAGGACGGTCACGAGATCGTGCTGCCGCTGGCTCGTGATGACCGGCTGGCCCAGGACGTGGCCTGGGTGCCGGCGGCGCATGTCTCGGTCACGGCGCTGCCCGCGATGTTCGGACCGATCACGCTGGAGGCCGTCAAGTGAATTTCGTCGACGTGATCAGCCAAACGGGCGAGCAGTGGCTGGGCATGGCCTGGCCTGTCGTCTGGAACCTCATCAAGATCATCGTGCTGGTGGCACCGCTGATGATCTGCGTGGCCTATCTCACGCTCTGGGAGCGGAAGATGATCGGCTACATGCACGTGCGGATCGGACCGAACCGGACCGGCCCGTTCGGGCTGCTGCAGCCGATGGCCGACGGCATCAAGCTGATGCTGAAGGAGATCCTGCTGCCCACGCAGGTCAGCCCCATGCTCTTTCTGGTGGCGCCGGTGCTGGCCATCATGCCGTCGCTGGCGGCCTGGTCGGTCATCCCGTTCGGTCCCGACCGCGCCCTGGCCAACATCAATGCCGGCATCCTGCTGCTTCTGGCGCTGACCTCGCTGGAGGTCTACGGCGTCATCCTGGCAGGCTGGGCGTCCAACTCGAAGTATTCGTTCCTGGGAGCGCTGCGTGCGGCGGCCCAGATGGTGTCCTACGAGCTGGCCATCGGCTTCTGCATGGTGATGGTGCTGATGGTCTCGGGCAGCATGAACATCTCCGAGATCGTGATGGCGCAGGGCAGGGGAACCTTTGCCGACCACGGCATCAACTTCCTGTCCTGGAACTGGCTGCCGCTCTTGCCGGCGCTGGTGGTGTACTTCATCTCCGGCGTGGCCGAGACCAACCGTCACCCGTTCGACGTGGTGGAGGGCGAGTCCGAGATCGTGGCCGGCCACATGGTCGAATACGCGGGCATGAGCTTTGCGGTGTTCTTCCTGGCCGAGTACGCCAACATGATCCTGGTGTCGGCGCTGGCCGCCATCATGTTCTTCGGCGGCTGGCAGCCCTTCTTCACGCTGGGACTCGACATTGGTCCGCAGTGGCTGTGGGACTGGTTCTGGCTGTTCATCAAGACCTTCTTCCTGGTCAGCCTGTTCATCTGGTTCCGGGCCAGCTTCCCGCGTTACCGCTATGACCAGATCATGCGGTTGGGCTGGAAGGTGTTCATTCCGGTCACGCTGGTCTGGCTGCTGGTGATTGCCGTCTGGATGCAGACGCCCTTCAACATCTGGAAGAGCTGAAGATGCGAGCGATCAAGGATTTCTTTTCCAGCCTCCTGCTGCTTGAGCTGCTCAAGGGCATGAAACTGACGGGGCGCTACCTGTTCGCCCGCAAGATCACGGTCCAGTATCCCGAGCAGAAGACGCCGCTGTCGCCGCGTTTCCGGGGGCTGCACGCACTGCGCCGGTATTCCAACGGCGAAGAGCGCTGCATTGCCTGCAAGCTCTGCGAGGCGGTCTGCCCGGCCATGGCCATCACCATCGAGTCGGCGGTGCGTGCCGACGGACAGCGACGCACCACCCGCTACGACATCGATCTGACCAAGTGCATCTTCTGTGGGCTGTGCGAGGAGTCCTGTCCGGTCGACTCCATCGTCGAGACCCACATCTTCGAGTATCACGGCGAGAAGCGCGGCGACCTGTATTTCACCAAGGACATGCTGCTGGCCGTGGGCGATCGCTACGAGAGCGAGATCGCCGCGGCTCGCGAAGCCGATGCCCCCTATCGCTGAGCAAGGACGGTCGGCAACATGGATGTCATATCAGTCTTGTTTTTCCTGTTCGCGCTGGTGACGGTCTTTGCGGCCACGCGCGTGATCACGGCGCGCAACCCGGTTCACAGCGCGCTGTTCCTGGTGCTCACCTTCGTGTCGTCGGCGGCCATCTGGCTGCTGATGAAGGCCGAGTTCCTGGCTATCGTGCTGGTGCTGGTGTACGTGGGCGCGGTGATGGTGCTGTTCCTGTTCGTGGTCATGATGCTCGACATCGACCTCGACAACCTGCGTGCAGGCTTCTGGCGATCGCTGCCGGTCGGGCTCTTTGTGGCGGCCATCATCGTCGTCGAGCTGTCGCTGGTGCTGTGGGCCCACTTCGGTGGCGTCCAGGAGGCCGACCTGGTGCAGCCGGCAGCCGACTACGACAACGCCAAGGCGCTGGGTGAGCTGCTCTACACGGGCTACATCTATCCGCTGGAGATCGCCGGCATGATCCTGCTGGTGGCCATGGTGGCAGCCATCGCGCTCACCCTGCGCCGTCGCAAGGATCGCAAGTCGCAGAACCCCAGCCAGCAGGTGCGGGTGCGTGCTGCCGACCGCGTGCGTCTGGTGAGCATGTCGGCCGTGGTGCCTGCGCCGCCGCAACCCGCCGAGGCGGCCGAAGGGCAGGGTTCGGAAACCGCACAGGCGGCGCCTGCTGCAGCCCAGCCGGCTGCAGGGTCCGCGGATGCCAAGTCGGCCGATGCCAAGCCGGCCGCTGCATCTGCCGAGGCCAAGCCTGCAGCCTCGAAAGAATCGTGAGAGGGGTGCAACGATGACCGCTGATTTCCTGCAACTGGGCCTCGCGCACTACCTGACGCTGGGGGCCATCCTGTTCTCGATCGGGGTGGTGGGGATCTTCCTCAACCGCCGCAACCTGATCGTCGTGCTGATGTCGATCGAGCTGATGCTGCTCGCCGTCAACATGAACTTCGTGGCCTTTTCACATTACATGGGGGATCTGGCCGGCCAGATCTTCGTGTTCTTCATCCTGACGGTGGCGGCGGCCGAATCGGCCATCGGCCTGGCAATCCTGGTCGTGCTCTTCCGTCAGTTCCATTCCGTCAACGTCGAAGATCTCGACCATCTGAGGGGCTAGCCGATGAAAACAGCGTATCTGCTGGTACCTTTCGCACCACTGGTCGGTGCGATGGTGGCCGGTTTCGCCGGTCGGGCCATCGGCAAGAAGGCCACCCACCGGGTGGCGATCCTCGGGGTTCTGGTGTCGCTGCTGGCCTCGTTGTGGGTCATGCACGATGTCTCGCAGGGCAACACCTTCAACGGCGCCCTCTACAGCTGGGCCGTGATCGGCAAGCTGAAGATGGAAGTGGGCTTCCTGATCGACCAGCTCACCGCCATGATGATGGTGGTGGTGACCTTCGTGTCGCTGATGGTGCACGTCTACACCATCGGCTACATGGAAGAGGACGACGGCTATCAGCGCTTCTTTGCCTACATCAGCCTCTTCACGTTCTCGATGCTGATGCTGGTGATGTCCAACAACCTGCTGCAGCTGTTCTTCGGCTGGGAGGCGGTGGGTCTGGTGTCGTACCTGCTCATCGGCTTCTGGTACACGAAGCCCTCGGCCATCTACGCCAACCTGAAGGCCTTCATGGTCAACCGCGTGGGTGACTTCGGCTTCGTGCTGGGCATCGGCCTGCTGGTAGCCTGGACAGGCAGCCTGGACTATGCCGAGATCTTCGCGGCCGCTCCGAACCTCGAGAAGGTGACGATCCAGCTGATCGGCGACACGCCGTGGTCGCTCATCACCGTGACCTGCATCTGCCTGTTCGTGGGTGCCATGGGCAAGTCGGCGCAGTTCCCGCTGCACGTCTGGCTGCCGGACTCGATGGAAGGCCCGACCCCGATCTCCGCGCTGATCCACGCCGCCACCATGGTGACGGCCGGCATCTTCATGGTCAGCCGCATGTCGCCGCTCTACGAGATGTCGGAAGTGGCGCTGTCCTTCGTGATGATCATCGGTGCCATCACTGCCTTCTTCATGGGCCTGATGGGCATCATCCAGAACGATATCAAGCGGGTGGTGGCCTATTCGACGCTCTCGCAGCTGGGCTACATGACCGTGGCGCTGGGTGCCTCGGCCTACAGCGTGGCCGTCTTCCACCTGATGACGCACGCCTTCTTCAAGGCGCTGCTCTTCCTGGGGGCCGGTTCGGTCATCATCGGCATGCACCACGATCAGGACATCCGCCACATGGGCGGCCTGCGCAAGTACATGCCCATCACCTGGGTCACCTCGCTGATCGGTTCGCTGGCGCTGGTGGGCACGCCGTTCTTCTCCGGCTTCTATTCCAAGGAGTCGATCATCGAGGCGGTGCACCACGCCAACGTGCCGGGCTCGGGCATTGCCTACTGGGCGCTGCTCTCGGGCGTGTTCGTCACGGCCTTCTACTCGTTCCGGATGTACTTCCTGGTGTTCCATGGCAAGCCCCGGTTCGAGACGGCGCATGGCCATGACGCGCACGGGCATGATGCACACGGTCACGACGGCCATGGCGCTCACGTGCCTCACGAGTCGCCCTGGGTGGTGACGGTGCCGCTGGTGCTGCTGGCCATCCCCTCCATCATCATCGGCGCTATCGCGGCTGATTCGATGATCACGGGCGAGTACTTCAAGGGTGTCATCACGGTGTTCGCCGACAGGCATCCGGCCATGGCCGCGCTTGCCGAGCACTGGCACGGCTGGGTCGCCATGGCGCTGCACGGCTTCACCTCGCTGCCGTTCTGGCTGATGGTGGCCGGCATTGCCACCGCCTGGTACTTCTACCTGGTGAACCCGGCCATTCCGGCTCGCCTGCAGCAGACGTTCAAGGGCATCTACACGGTTCTCGAGAACAAGTACTACCTCGACCGCTTCAACGAGTGGTTCTTCGCCGGTGGTGCCCGCCGCCTGGGGTCCGGGCTGTGGAAACGTGGCGACCAGGGGCTGATCGACGGGCTGGTGGTCAATGGCAGCGCACGGCTGGTGGGCTGGTTCTCCCGCGTCCTGCGTCAGGGGCAGACGGGGTTCCTCAACCACTATGCCATTGCCATGATCATCGGGCTGGCCTTCCTGCTGTTCTGGTTCCTTCCCCTTCTGGCCAGCGCGCAATAGATCGACCATGGAACAGACGACTGAGACATTGAGCATGGGCTGGCTGAGTGCCGCCATCTGGGTACCGATCATCAGCGGCATCATCGTGCTGGCGCTCGGCAACGAACAGCGTGCGACCCTGTCGCGGTGGCTGGCGCTGCTGGGTTCACTGGTCGGTTTTGCCGTCACCATCCCGCTTTACACGGGCTTCGACCGCACCACGGCGGCGCTGCAGTTCGTCGAGCGCAAGCCCTGGATCGAGAGCCTGGGCATCGAGTATTCGCTCGGCATTGACGGCCTCTCGGTATGGCTGGTGCTGCTGACGGCCTTCATCACGATCGTGGTGGTCATCGCCGGCTGGGAAGTCATCAAGGACCGCGTCCATCAGTACCTGGGGGCGTTCCTGATCCTCTCCGGCCTGATGATCGGGGTGTTCGCGGCTGCCGACGGCATGCTGTTCTACGTGTTCTTCGAGGCGACGCTGATCCCGATGTACATCATCATCGGGGTGTGGGGCGGCCCGAACCGCGTGTATGCGGCCTTCAAGTTCTTCCTCTATACCCTGCTGGGATCGCTGCTCACGATGGTGGCGATCATCTACCTGTATCTGCAGTCGGGCAGCTTCGAGATCCTGGCCTGGCACCGGCTGCCGCTCACGCTGCATGAGCAGGTGCTGATCTTCGTGGCCTTCCTGCTGGCCTTTGCGGTCAAGATCCCCATGTGGCCGGTGCACACCTGGCTGCCCGACGCCCACGTCGAGGCACCCACCGGGGGCTCGGTGGTGCTGGCCGCCATCATGTTGAAGCTGGGGGCCTATGCCTTCCTGCGCCTGTCGCTGCCCATCGCGCCCGATGCCAGCCACGAGCTGGCCTGGCTGATGATCACGCTGTCGCTGGTGGCTGTCATCTACATCGGTCTGGTGGCGCTGGTGCAGACCGACATGAAGAAGCTGGTGGCCTATTCGTCGATCGCCCACATGGGCTTCGTCACGCTGGGCTTCTTCATGTTCAACGAGACCGGCATGCAGGGTGCGGTGGTGCAGATGGTGTCGCACGGCTTCGTGGCCGGCGCGATGTTCCTGTGCATTGGCGTGCTCTACGACCGCCTGCACACCCGGCAGATTGCCGACTACGGTGGCGTCATCAACCGGATGCCGAAGTTCGCGGCGCTGTTCCTGCTGTTCTCGATGGCCAACGCGGGCCTGCCGGCCACCTCCGGCTTCGTGGGCGAGTTCCTGGTCATCCTGGGCGCGGTGCAGTTCGACTTCTGGATCGGCCTGCTGGCCGCCACGGCCCTGATCTGGGGCGCGGGCTATTCGCTGTGGATGTACAAGCGCGTGGTCTTCGGCCCGGTGGCCAATCCCAACGTCGACAAGATGGAAGACGTGAACCGGCGCGAGTTCTGGCTGCTGATGCTGATGGCCGCACTCGTCCTGTTCATGGGCATCTATCCGAAGTTCTTCACCGACCTGATCCAGGTCTCGGTGGAGCAGCTGCTCACGCACGTTTCCCAAACCAAGCTCAAGTAGACATAGAGAGGCATGGCCGTGTCACTGACCCTGCATGAACTCAATCTGGCCGCGCTGGCGCCAGAGATCCTGCTGATGCTTGGCATCTGCGTCTTCCTGGTGGTGGAGGCGCTGACCGGCAGGAAGGAACGCTCGATGCGCGCCGACCGCATGGCGCTGCTGGTGCTGGTGGCGCCGCTGGTGGCGGTGCTCTGGCAGTACAACCATGGGCCGCAACAGGCCTTCGGGCACATGTACCTGGCCGACGATCTGGCCTACCTGCTGAAGGTCTGCGGCATTGTCTGCACCGGCAGCATCATCATCTATTCACGCGGTTACATGGCCGACCGGGGCATCCGGGGCGCTGACCTGTACGCGCTGGCGCTCTTTTCGCTGCTGGGCCAGATGGTGATGGTCTCGGGCGGCAACCTGCTGGTGCTGTACCTGGGCCTGGAGCTGATGTCGCTGTCGCTGTATGCCGCCATCGGCCTGCGCCGCAACTGGACGCAGGGCACCGAGGCCGCCATGAAGTACTTCGTGCTGGGCGCGCTGGCTTCAGGTTTCCTGCTCTACGGCATGTCGATGGTCTATGGGGCCACCGGCTCGCTGGACATTGCCGAGATCATGGGCCGCGTCTACAGCGGCATGGCCTCGCCGCAGGTGCTGGCCTTCGGCATGGTGTTCCTGGTGGCCGGCCTGGCCTTCAAGCTGGGAGCCGTTCCGTTCCACATGTGGGTGCCCGATGTCTACCACGGCGCGCCCACCGTGGCCACGCTGCTCGTGGCGGCCGGCCCCAAGCTGGCGGCATTCGCGCTGCTGTTCCGTCTGCTGGGTGAGGCCGTCATCGAGATGGCGGGCCTGTGGCAGCAGATGCTGATCATCCTGGCGGTGCTGTCGCTGGGCATCGGCAACATCGTGGCCGTGGCCCAGACCAACCTGAAGCGGATGCTGGCCTATTCCACCATCTCGCAGGTCGGCTTCGTCCTGCTGGGTCTGGCGGGTGTCTACGGTGGCGAGGGCTTCCCGCCGTCGCACGAGGCCTTCGGCAACGCGCTCTTCTACATGATCAGCTATGTGCTGACCACGCTGGGTACCTTCGGTCTCATCCAGTTCCTGGCACGCGAGGGCTTCGAGGCCGAGGAGATCTCGGACTTTGCCGGTCTGGCGCGTCGCAGCCCCTGGCTGGCTGGCGTGATGCTGCTGCTGATGTTCTCGCTGGCCGGCATCCCGCCGCTGGTGGGCTTCTATGCCAAGCTGGCGGTGCTGAAGTCGGTGGTGGCTGCCGGCTACACCTGGCTGGCGATCTACGCCGTGCTGATGTCGCTGATCGGCGCCTTCTACTACATCCGTGTTGTCAAGGTGATGTTCTTCGACAAGGTCGAGGATGACGCCGACATCGTGGTGGATGGTCAGGCGCGGACACTGATGGCCATCAATGGTGTGGCCGTACTGCTGCTGGGCCTGCTGCCCGGGCCGCTGATGGCCCTGTGCGTGGCGGCCATCCGCAGCGCCTGGCACCTGGGCTGAGAGCTGGCTCCGGTAGTCGGGGCTGCCGTACACGGCCGGGACATGCGTGCGCAATATGCGTCACGGCATGTCCCGGCTTTTTCGTGTGGGGATGAAGTCGGGTAAGCTCTCGAGCACAGGATTCAGTTAAACCGGAAGCAGAGCATGTCCAAGCAAGAGAACCCGCAGGCGGCGGATACCGCCATCCCCGATCACATCGATCCGACCGTGGCCAGGCAGTATCCGTCACTGGCCGAAAGCACCGTATCGCGTGAAGTGGTCTATGAGGGGCGCTTCCTGAAGGTCCGCAAGGACGTGGCCCGCATGCCTGATGGCTCCACCAACACGCGCGAGTTCATCATGCACCCGGGGGCGGCGGCCATGGTGCCGATCGACGCCGATGGACGCATCCTGATCGAGCGCCAGTTCCGTTATGGCCCGGGGCGGGTCTACGTGGAGATCCCGGCCGGCAAGAAGGATCCTGGCGAAACCAGCCTGGAGACGGCCAAGCGCGAGCTGGTGGAAGAGACGGGCTACCGTGCCAGGCGCTGGGCGCACCTCACGCGCATCCATCCGGCCATCGGCTTTGCCGACGAGGTGATGGACATCTACCTGGCGCGTGACCTGGAGAAGGTCGAGCGTTCGCTGGATGTTGGCGAGTTCGTCGAGATCGAATGGGTGACCTTGGGCTGGCTGGTGGACGAGCTGCGTGCGCACCGTCTGCTGGACGTGAAGACCCAGATTGCCGTGCACTGGCTGCAGCGCTTCGACGACGGCAGCCTGCCGTGGCCGACGTTCGATCTCTGATCCGGTTTCACGTCCACGGATACGTGACCGGCGGCTGATGCAGCCGTGTGCTGAATGTCGTGCGGTCGCGCGCTACGGCACGCCGCTTTGCATGCGCGTGCCGGCTCACGGGGTGTGTTCAGCTGATCACCGGCCTGGGCGATTCACGCTGTCGCGGTTGGGCCGGCCGTGTCCTCGCCGTTGGCTCCCTGGCGCAGCGGCAACCGCTGCCAGGCCTGCACCACGGCATCCACGCTGACGGCCGTCATGTCGGGCTTGCCGTCGTGCATGGCCTGAAGCACTTCCACCGGGGTGTCGCCGCCGCGTGGGCGGATGCGCACCGGATCGGCCACGCCGAACAGCACCACCAGCGGGCAGCCCACGGCGGCCGCCGTGTGGGCGGGGCCGGTGTCCACCGTCACCATGCCGGCAGCACGCGCCTGCAAGGCCAGCAGGCGTGGAATGGGCAGCTCGCGTGCCACGTTGAAGGCCTGCTTGACGCCGGCGCGCTGCAGCAGCTCGTTGTTCAGGTCGGCCTCGGGCGGGGCGCCCACCAGCAGGATGACCGCGTCCGGATGGCGCTCGGCCAGCATGCGGATGATGGCTGCCCAGTTGTCTTCGGGCCACCACTTGGTGTTGGTGGACATCCGCCGGCGCAGGCCGGTACGCATGGTGCGGCGGTTGCCGGCCTGAACCAGCAGCAGCGGCTTGCCCAGCCACCCCTTGGCCTGCAGCCAGTCCTGTACGTCGGCCCGCATGGCGGCGGAAATGCGCAGGTTCGGGTCGCGGTCGTCCAGGTCTGCCTGCGTTTTCGAGGACGCTGCCGGGTGTGCTGTCTGGGTGCCCGCTGCTTCTGCGGGTTGGCCCACATGGGGCCCGGACACCTCCATGCGTTGTTCCGTCACGTGCCGCAACGCCGGCGGCTCCGTCCGTGCCAGGCGCTGCGAAAAGTCCACCAGATGCTCGCCATCCCGCGTGCCCACGGCCTTGGCGCGAACCACCCAGCGCTCGTCCATGCCTGCCTGAGCCAGCAGGGGCAGCAGCTTCTCGTCGAAGTCGCAATACCAGACCGGACGCGGACCCGTCTGCCGCAGCCATTGCAGCAGCTGGCGCTTCTCGGCGCTCAGCCATAGCGGCAGCTTGCGCTTGGCCAGCAGGTGGATCTCGCCCACATCGGGCTGCCCCTGGTAGAGCGGGCGCACCCAGCCTCCAGCGGCCAGCAGGTCCACCGGGGCCCCGTAGCGTGCAGCCAGCAGTCGGATCATCGGCTGGATGAGCACCAGGTCGCCCATGGCGCCGAAGCGGACGAGCAGGGGGCGCACGGGGTTTTTCGCCGCCGTCGATGAGATCGCAGCTGGGTGATGGGACGCCGAGGGGGTAGGGGGGGTGGCGTTGGGGGTGTCGGGCATGATGAAGGCGTTCCGGACCGATACAGGGCCGGAGGCTGTCGGAAGTGTGGCGATGATAGCCCGTGCGTCAGGGGGATTGCGCAGCAGATGGGGTAGAATCGTCAGACGGCACTGCCGATGGGCCAGGGGAGCAACCTGGAAGGGGCCATTTATCGCGGCAGTCCTGCAGTCACGTCGGAAGCGTGGCAGAGTGGTCGATTGCACCGGTCTTGAAAACCGGCAACGGGCAACCGTTCGTGAGTTCGAATCTCACCGCTTCCGCCAATATCCTTGCCTCATCTTTCGTTATCTTCCCCTCTGTTTTTTCGTCGGGCGTTGCATGCGCGCTGCACTGGGGTGTTTTGCCCTAAGCCCTTGACATGGATCATTCCACCGATTGACGGAAACGTTATTTTTCATGCCAAGCGTGGGGTGCCACCGATGAAGGAGGCCGCCTGTCGTCCGGTGTCTGCAGGTACAGCATTGCCTGCCGGGGACTGTGCGCTGGATTTTCTGCCGGGATCATGGCATGTGCTTCAACTATACTGAACTCGTATCAGTAGCAGGCTGCGACCCAGGGTCGGACAAATCAATCACACAATCGGAAGCCTGCGCTAATTAGTTACTTTCTTAATGGAATCTCTCGACATGGATCGTTTTGTAGTCATGGTGGACGCTGGTTATCTGCTGCATCAGTCGGCAGAAATCGTCAGCGAGCGCGCCTCCACCAAGCGACATCACCTGGAGGTCATGAATCCGGCAGCCCTGATCAATCTGCTGCTGGAAAAGACGCGTACCGCGTTGGGCCTCACCACCCGCGAACTACTGCGGGTGTACTGGTATGACGGCGTGATGGCCAGCGGGCTGTCGCCGCAGCAACGAGCCATTGCCGAGCTTCCGGATGTGCACTTCCGCTCGGGCATCGTCAATGCGGCGGGCCAGCAGCGGGGCGTTGATTCCCTGATTGTTACCGACCTGATCGAACTGGCCAGCAACGGTGCCATTTCCGATGCGGCCCTGGTGACGGGGGACGGTGACTTCGCCATCGGTATCGAGATGGCCCAGAAGAAGGGCGTGCGCATTGCCGTCATCGGTGTCGAGGACACCGAGCTGGGCGTCTCGCATCGCCAGAGCTTCGAGATCACCAGCCGTGCCGATCGTGTGGCGCGCCTGAATGTCTATGACCTGTCGGCCGTGATGCGCTATGTGCCGCCGGCAGCGCCAATGGCGTCCAGCACGCAGGCTGGTGACTATGAGTACAGTCAGCCCGCGTCCTACGCCAGCGGTCTGGCCGGAGCAGTGGCGGGAGGCGCCGGTGGTTATGGCGCGCCGCCCTCGGCGTCGGCCTACCCGGGCATGCGCAATGAGCACACGCCGCTGGATGACGAGAGCCGGCAGCAGATCATAGAGTCCGTCAAGGTCTTCGTCGAGGAACAGGCTGGCCTGTGCTCGGAAATCGATCCGACCAGCCGTCGCATCGACGCGGCCCTGGACCGGCTGCTGATCCATCATATCTATGCCGACCTGGGTCACGGCAAGCTCACCAATGCCGAGAAGAACTTTGCGCGCGATCGTCTGCGTGCCGAGCTGATGAACAACAACTGACGGCATGAAAACGCCCCGGTGCGGGATGCGCAGCGGGGCGTTCAGGATCTGTCTTTCCTGTCAGGCGCCTTGGGTCGCGGATGCGTGCCGAAGGTGCCTTTTCTGTTTCCGGTGCCTGGTCCGGGTCAGGATGTTCATGACCCGACCCGTCATCATGCAGTGGCAATGACGGGCGGGTGATGATGCACCGGCCACGGCGTGCCAGTGCGGTGGCTCAGACGTTCTGGGGGGCAGCCGTCGAGGCGTCGCCCTGGGTCTGGGACGGATTGCCCAGCACATCGGCACGGGGGGCTGCAGAGCCATCGGCGATGTCGATGCGGCGCGGCTTCATGACTTCGGGAATCTCGCGCACCAGGTCGATGTCGAGCAGGCCGTTGTTCATCGAGGCGCCGACGACGCGCACGTGCTCGGCCAGCTGGAAGCGGTGGGCGAAGTCACGGGCGGCGATGCCGCGATGCAGATAGGTGGGCTGCGAGGCGGCGGGGCGCTTGCGGCCGGTGATCTTCAGGCCGTCCTGTTCGACTTCGATCTCGATTTCCGAGCGGTCGAAGCCGGCCACCGCCATGGTGATGCGGTAGGCGTTCTCGCCGAAGACCTCGATGTTGTAGGGGGGGTAGCTGGGCTGGGCGTCGTTGCGCAGCGAGTTGTTGAGCATGCGTGCCATGCGGTCGAAGCCGATGGCGGAGCGGTACAGGGGGGCGAAGTCGAACTGGTTCATGGTTTCCTTATCCTCGAAGATCAAGCGATGGAATGTGCACGGGCCCGATGATTCAGCGCCCGTGCCCAGAAGATGAGGAGACCTGCGGGAATTTCAAGAGCTGTCTAGTGCAGTGGTCCACCGTGCGTCACCAGAAACCGCTCGATCATCATCCGCGCGCCTTCGTAGCCGGGGTGCCGGGCAAAGAAATGCACGTCCAGCCAGTCCAGGTGGCTCTGCAGCTCGGCCGGGGAGGCCGTGTTCAGCTGTTCCAGATACTCTTCGTAGTACTCGCGGGCAATGTCGTACCAGCGGTTCTCGTCGAGTCGGCTGGAAGTGCCGGTACTGGCGCAGGCCAGGGTGTAGGCCTCGTCGATGACGGAGTCGGATTTCTCCGCAAACGTGGTGAAGGTCAGCAGGGTGGCAAAGGTCTCGGCCTCCCGGCCCGGTTCGATGGGGCCGACGAATGCCAGCTGGCTGCCGTCGACAACCAGGGATGGGGTGAGGAACTGTCTGGCCTCCATGGGGGCATGTGCCGTAAGGGAAATTCCATGATCATCCGGGGTATGCGGCAGGTTGTCTGTCGAATCCATCACGTTCTGGACTTCGGCGGAAAGCGTCTTTGTCGCCGATTTGTCGCGCCGACGCATCACCGGGTAGTGCAGGCGGCTATCGGGGCAGGATGGATGCCGGGGCATGTCATGCTTCTATAATGGAGGCGTGCTACCCTGCTGGGATCTGTGTCCCGCAAACCGTCCTTTGGGTCGTATCCCTCTCTGCCCCTGTCAACCCGGGTCACGTCTTCGCCGTCTACATGTCCGATTCCTCCTTGCTGATCCATCGTCCGGAAGGTGGCACCGAGACCATGGTCATCTGCCTGTGTGCCGATTGGTGCGGCACCTGCCGCGACTATCGGACCATGCTGGCCGACGAGGCGCCACGCCACGCTGGAACCGCTTTTGCCTGGGTCGATGTGGAGGACGATGACGAGCTGCTGGGAGATCTCGACATCGAGACCTTTCCCACGTTGCTGGTCACGGTGAAGGGCCAGCCCCGGTTCTTCGGGCCGGTGCTGCCGGGAGAGGAAACGCTGCGGCGCCTGCTGCGGGCGCTGCACGAGCCCGGACGGCCGCCTGTGCAGGTCGATGCCGAGGTTGCCTCGCTGGCCGCGCATCTGAATTCACTGATTGGAGTCCAGTCATGATCAAGAAGTTGTCGATCGTCGTCGGCGTGCTGGTGGGCCTGTTGGTCGTGGCCGCCGTCGCGGTCAGTTTTGTCGATGTCAATTACTTCAAGCCGCAGATTGCCAACTTCGTGGCAACGCGCTACAACCGCACCCTCTCGTTCGAGGGCGACCTGAAGCTGTCGATCTTTCCCCATGTTGGGGTCACGCTGCCGGAGGTGCGGCTGTCCGAGCCCAATCAGCCCGAGCAGGAGGCTGCCAGCCTGACGTCGGCACAGGTCAGCGTGGCGCTGCTGCCGCTGCTGAAAGGCGATGTCCAGGCCGACACGGTCACCATCGATGGCCTGAAGGCCAAGGTGGTGCGCCAGGCTGATGGCAGCATGAGCATCGACGACCTGCTGGGCGCCCAGGATGCGCCCGCCCAGGAGCAGCCGGCCGAGCCGGAGGCTGCCGCCAAGATCCCCGCCTTCCACGTGAACGGGGTGACGCTGGCCAACGCGCGCGTGGTCTTCGATGATCGCCAGGCCGGCCAGACCTACACGCTGGAGCGACTCAACGTCGAGACCGGACCGCTGGCCAATGTCATCGAGACGCCTGTCTCGCTGTCGCTGGGCTTTGGTGCCACCTCGCCCGAGGCGCGTGGCGACTTCAACATGAAGGGCCAGCTCAAGATCGACCTGGAGCAGGGGCGGTATGGGCTGCGTGACTTCAGCGCCGGTCTCAAGGGCGCCATCGATACGCTGCAGGTGCAGCAGTTTGCCCTCAAGCTCAAGGGCTTTTCGTTTGATCCGCAGGGCCCGGTCATCGATCTGAACGACCTGGCGCTGGATGCCCAGGGCCGGATGGGCGCTGACAGCTTCCGTGGCACGGTGGCGGCGCCGAAGCTGGCCATTGCCAGCGACAAGGCTTCGGGTGACACGGTCCAGGCCAAGGTGAGCCTGGGGGACAAGGAATGGCTGTCGGCAGTGCTGACGCTGGCCGGTGTCGGTGGCACCGCTGATGATCTGAAGGTCAACAGCCTGGGGCTGGATGCGAAGCTGACGCAGGACGGACGTACCGTGACGACCAAGCTGGCCACGCCGGTGCAGGCCAGCCTGGCGGCCGGTCGCTATCAGCTCACCGCGCTGGATGGCCAGGTCGACATCGAGGATCCGTCGGTGTCGAAAGCGGCCTCGTCGCTGAAGTTGGGCGGTCAGGTGTCGGCCGATCTGAAGAAGGAAACTGCTGCGGCTGATCTGTCGGCCCTGCTGGACCAGGCGAAGATGGCTCTGAAGGCCGGTGTCAACGGCTTCAAGACGCCGAAGATCACGGTGGCCCTGGACGCCGATTCCCTCAATGTGGATCGTCTGTTCCCGCCGGCCAAGACCGATGCAGCGGCTGCGCCGGCTCCCGACTCGACCACGGGCAATCCTGCCGAGACGCCGGTGGACCTGTCGGCCCTGAAGGGACTGACGGTGGATGCGCGGGTGGGCATCGGCCATCTGATTGCACGCGGCCTGGAAATGCGCCAGCTCAAGGCCAATGCAAAGGTTGCCAACGGCCAGCTCGTGCTCTCGCCGGTGACGGCTGCGCTCTACCAGGGCAAGCTGGCGGCTTCATCCACGGTCACGACCGGCTCGTCGCCTGCGGCCAACAAGGTGACGCTGAAGGCTGATCTCACCGGCATTTCCATCGAGCCGCTGCTGAAGGCGCTGGCCAATCAGGACATGCTGGAGGGTAGTGGCAACCTGAATGTGGCCGTCAACACGGGCGGTGCCACGGTGGAGGCGATGAAGCGCTCGCTGGGTGGCAATGCCTCGGTAGCCCTGAAGGACGGTGCGCTCAAGGGCATCAACCTGGGCGAGAAGCTGCGCGAGGCGCGCAACATGTTCAAGGCCAACACCGGTACCCAGAACCAGGCTTCCGACAAGACCCAGAAGACCGACTTCACCGAGATGTCGGTCAGCTTCCAGCTGCAGAATGGGGTGGCGCGCAGCAACGACCTTTCGCTGAAGTCGCCGCTGCTGCGGGTCGGTGGGGATGGTTCCATCGACATCGGTCGCAGCGTGCTGGACTACACGGTGCGTGCATCGGTGGTCGGTACCAGCAGCGGGCAGGGTGGACGCGAGCTGGCTGACCTGAAGGGCGTGACCATCCCCGTGCGCCTGAACGGTCCGTTCGATGCGCCGTCCTGGCAGATCGACTGGTCGGCGGCTGCCAAGGATGCCCTGAAGTCCAAGGTGGGCGAGGAGCTGAAGGGCAAGGCCGAGGACAAGCTCAAGCAGAGCCTGGAAAAGAGCGGCCTGGGCAGCAAGCTCGAAGAGAAGGTCGACACGAAGAAGGCCAAGGACGCCCTGAAGGGCCTGCTGGGTCGCTGATCGGCATCAGCTGACGCTCGCATCAGTGCCCCGGGGTGCCCGGGGCAAAGAAAGGGCCGGAAGGAGAGATCCTTCCGGCCCTTGTCGTTCATGGATCCGGCTCAGAACGGTCGCACGCGTCCCTCGGCCATGCGGACAAGCGGCTCGGGTTCGGACAGGGTCCACTTGCGGCGTGAGCCCGCGATCCAGCCGCGCTGCTGCCAGTCTGCCAGCAGGCGGTTCAGCGTTTCGGGGCGGATGCCGAGCTGGGCGGCCACATGGCGCTGGCTCTGGGGGAAGTTCAGTTCGTCGCCCTGCTGCTTGCGCAGTGCCACGAAATAGGCCGCCAGCCGCTGTTGTGCCGTGCTGCTGGTCAGCCATTCCACCTCGTTGACGCGGTGGTAGAGCCGCTGGCTGAAGCGCTGCAGCATCCGGGTGGCCAGGGGCGGGTGGGCCTCGCAGGTGGCACGCAGGCTGATGCCCGACAGCCGCCAGATGCCCACGGACCCGCTGCCGGCGCGGGAGCTCATCGGATAGCGGCCATGCTGCATGAACATGGCGGCCTCGGCCACCAGCGAGTTGGGGCCGAAGGACTGGAAGACGTGTTCGTCACCCTCCTGGCTGAAGCGCACCATCTCCAGCTGCCCGCTTTCCACCAGCAGGTAATGGGTGGCAGGATCTCCCTCGTGGAACACGCTTTCGCCCGCGTCCAGCGTCTGGTGCCAGGCGTTTTCGGCCAGTTGCATCAGAACGGGCTGGGGGAGCCCCGAGAACAGCGGGTGGCGATCCAGCAGCGCGATGAGAGGGGCGGTTGCCGCGGTGGGGTTGGGGGAGGATGAGGGGGTCATGGATAAGGATGCGGGGACCCGAAAAATGGCTCTGGAATGCAGGCTCTGCCTTGCGGCCTTCAGCCCGCATTCTGCCACGCCGCGATCATCGGACGCGTGATCGCCACAATGCCCGAAGCGCCAGCCCGCCCAACATCAGCAGGATGACCGCAAGAATGGCACTCCAGATCGAATAGGGCAGCCCGATCAGCGCCTGGTCCGCCTCGGCGCATGAGGCGCGCGACTCGAAGACTTCGGGCAGCCACTCGGCCAGGCCGGTCTCCGTCAGGAAACGGTCGGCCGCAGTGATGGCGCAGGAACCGCTGGCGGCTGCCACGAAATGCTGATAGAGCGCCGTGACGAGGGCGCCACCAGCTGCCACGATGCCGGCTGCGGAAAAGAGCGTGGCAATGATGCGTCCCGCCGAGCTTCTGACGGGCGCAAGGGCGGCCAGAATGGCCAGCGCGCCACACAGCAGGTACAGGATGCGTTGAGCGATGCACCAGGGGCAGGGCTGCATGCCCAGCACGTGCTGTGTGAACAGTGCCACGCCGACACTGCCCCAGGAGAAAAGGACGATGGCGACCGACAGGCGGCGGTGTGTTATACTATTCAATCTCATCGTGTTTCGGAAGTTTGCTCAAGCAAAGGGTCTTTGTTGTGTTTCAGCGACAATTTCTCCCTGCGCCTGCAAGAAGCACGCCTTTCATTCTTAGCTTAACGGGACTCAGGGATGAAATCGACTCGTAAACCTAATTCAGCCATGACCGCGCATCATCATAGCGCCATCGTCACGGCTCGGCATGCCGCCCGTATGCGTGCCGGTCGCGTCGAATCGCGCCCGGAAGACTATGCGGACATCGCCGTCACCGAGCAGGCCAAGCGTCTGCGCGAGGCGCGTCGGGCCATCGAAGAGCGTAACATGCTTCGCGAGCTTGGTCTCAGCTGATCTTTTCTGACGTTATTCGTTCTTATCTGAAACGCCGCACCGGTCCCTGGGCTGGTGCGGCGTTTCAGTTTCTGCCGCCTGTTTTTCTGCTGCCTGTTGCCGATGAACCGGATCCTGATCGTCAAGATGTCCTCGATGGGGGATGTCGTCCATGCCCAGCCCCTGGCCACTGACCTGCGTGCACAGTTTCCGGATGCCCGCATCGAGTGGGTCGTCGAATCGGCCTTTTCGGCCTTGCCGGCCATGAATCCGGCCGTCGATGAGGTCATTCCGCTGTCCTGGCGGCGCTGGCGCAAGTCGCTCGGCAAGCCCGAGACACGGGTGGCCATGCAGGCCTTCTGGCAGACACTGCGCGGCCGTCGCTATGACTGGATCCTTGACTGCCAGGGGCTCATCAAGAGCGCGGCTGTGGTGCGCATGGCCCGGGGCGGCGTGCGCGTGGGCCCCGACCGTGCCTCGGCTCGGGAGCCGCTGGCGGCGCTCGCCTATGATCGTCCCGTGCCGGTCCCGCGTGACTGGCACGTGGTGCGGCGCAACCGTGCCATCGGTGCCGGAGCCTTCGGCTATTCCATCGACACGCCGGCCCGCTTTGGCCTGACCGTGCCGCACCTGGGCATCGACGAAGCCCCCTGGCTGCCGCAGGGACGGCCCATGGCGCTGCTGGTCACCGGTGCCAGCCGTGACGCCAAGCTCTGGCCCGAGGCACAGTGGCTGGAAGTGGCCGTCCATCTGCAGCGGGCCGGGCTGGACCTGGTCTGGTTCTGGGGCTCTCCGACCGAAGAGGCGCGTGCCCGTCGGCTGGCCGATGCGGCCGTGCAGGCGGCAGGTGCCCAGGCCACCGCCTCGGTGGTTCCTCCCTTCCTGTCGGTGCGTGACGCCGCCCGCGTCATCCGCATGGCCCGCATCGTCGTTGGCCTTGATACGGGCTTCACGCATCTGGCCGGCGCGCTGGGGCGTCCCACGATCGGCATCTTTGCCGACTTCGACGCGGTGCAGTGCGCTGTGTCGGGCGACAGCTTCTGTGCCAGCTTCGGGGGCGTCGGTGTCATCCCGGCCACGGCTGACGTGCTGGCTGCGGTGGACAAGGGCCTGAAGGCCACACCGGTGGATACCCCGGTGCCCGACGCACCTGCTGCGGGCGGCTGAGTACGCGCTTCGCCGGCTTCGTTTCCTTGCTTCCTTCTCCGACCATGTCACCAACCGCCTCGCGTGCCTCTGCCTTGCGTCTGTCCTTCCTGCTGCTGTGGCGTGATCTGCTGGCTCGTGAGCTGAACCTGCTGCTGGTGGCCCTGCTGGTGGCAGTGGCCGCCGTGACCACCGTCGGATTCTTTGTTGATCGGCTGGATCGTGCACTGAACGAACAGGCCCTGCACCTGCTGGGTGGGGACCTGGTGCTTCGTGCCGACCGTCCGATTCCCGAGGACTGGACCCGGAAGGCGCGGGCGCTGGGGCTTCGGGTGGCGCATACGGCCTCGTTTCCCAGCATGGCCATGGCGGGGTCTTCCTCGCCAGACGCAGATGCGGAAGACGAGGATGAGGCACTTCCCCCCACGCAGCTGGCCTCGGTGCTTGCCGTCAGCCATGACTATCCGCTGCGGGGTGAACTGACCGTCACAGCCGACGAAGCCGGTCCGTCCGCTGGCGTGTCCGGGACCGATGACAGCGCGTCCCCAGGCAGGGCGGCGGATCCGCAGCAGGCACCCGCCCCAGGCCCTTCGTCGGCCGCCGCACCGACCGCACCTGATGATCCGCAGGCACGCACATCGCAGACCATCCAGCATGGCCCGCCGGCCGGTGCCGTCTTCGTGGACGAATCCCTGGCGCAGGCGCTGGGCCTGAAGCTCGGGGACACGCTGGCCCTGGGCAATGCCCGCTTCACCATCGACCGCTTCATCCTGATGGAGCCCAGTCGCGGCGCTTCCTTCGTCAACTTCGCGCCGCGACTGATGCTGTCGATCGACGATCTGCCAGCCACTGGCCTGGTCCGTCCCGGCAGTCGTATCAGCCATGGTCTGCTGGTGGCCGGGGAGGCGCAGGCCGTTTCAGAATTCCAGGACTGGCTGCAGCCCCGCCTGGGCGCAGGTCAGCATCTGGAGAATCTGGAAGCAGGTCGCCCCGAGATCCAGAACACGCTCGCACGCGCGCGCCAGTTCCTGGCGCTGGTCTCACTGCTGTCGGCCCTGATCGCCGCCGTGGCCATCGGCCTGGGTGCACGTCGTTTTGCCGAGCGCCACCTGGATGGCTTTGCCATCCTGAAGGCCATGGGGCTGACCCAGCGCGTGCTGGCCCGGACCCTGATGCTGGAGATGCTCTGGCTGGCATTGGCCGGGGGCGCCCTGGGCGTCATCCTGGGCTGGGTGGCTCACCATGCGCTCACCGGCGTGGCTCGCGTGATGCTGGAGACCTCGCTGCCTGCAGCTTCGGCCTGGCCGGCGCTGCAGGCCCTGCTGGTGGCCGTGGTGCTGGTGCTGGGCTTTGCCGCCGTTCCTGTCCTGCGACTGGCCGGCGTCACGCCGCTGCGCGTGTTGCGCCGTGACCTGGGCGCTCCCGGCTTGTCCGTCTGGCTGGTGCTGGCCGTTGCGCTGGGGGCCTTTGGCCTGCTGCTGTTCTGGCTGGTGGGTGAGGCCCGTCTGTCGCTGCTGGCCCTGGGCGGCTTTGTCGTCGCGGGCCTGGCCTTCGTGCTGCTGGCCATGTGCGGAGTCTGGCTGGCCGCACGTCTGCGCCCGAAACGGACCCGTGGCGGCTGGGCGCTGGTGCTGCGCCTGGCGCTGACGGGCTGGTCCCGGCGACTGTCCATGACGGCCGTGCAGATCGTGGCCCTCACCATCGGCCTGATGGCGCTGCTGCTGCTCACCGTCGTCCGCAATGACCTGCTGGCCGCCTGGCAGCAGGCTGCGCCACCCGATGCCCCCAACCGCTTCGTCATCAACATCCAGCCCGATCAGCAGGCGGACGTCCGCCGGATGCTGGCCGAGGCCGGCCTGGGCGAGGTGCTGCTCTACCCGATGGTGCGGGGGCGCCTGGTGGCCATCAACGACCGCCCCGTCCGCCCACAGGACTATCCGGACGATCGGGCCCAGCGCCTCGTTGACCGCGAATTCAATCTCTCCTACACCGACCGGATGCCGGGCCACAATCGGCTGGCTGCCGGCCGCTGGATCCATCCCCAGGCCGCCGAGGTCTCGGCCGAGGTCGGCATCATGAACACCCTGGGCCTGAAGCTGGGTGACCACCTGCGCTTCGATGTGGCCGGCCAGCCCGTGGAAATGACCCTGGTGGGCAGCCGGGAGCTGAAGTGGGATTCGATGCAGGTCAACTTCTTCATGATCGGCTCGCCCGCGGCGCTGGCCTCACAGCCGCAGAGCCTGATCACCTCGTTCCATCTGCCGCCGGGCAGGGAAGGGCTGGTGCGACAGCTGACCCGTGCCATGCCCAACCTCACCATTGTCGATACGGGCGCCATCACGGCGCAGATCCAGACGATGATCGGCCAGGTCGTGCAGGCCGTGCAGTTCCTGTTCCTGTTCACGCTGGCCGCGGGCTGTGTGGTGCTCTACGCCGCCATGGGCAGCGTGCGCGACGAACGGGTGGCCGAGATCGCCTTGATGCGTGCGCTGGGCGCATCACGCCGGCAGCTGGGCCTCGTGCAGCTGCTGGAACTGTCCCTGACCGGCCTGCTGGCCGGGCTGATGGGGGCCGCCGGTGCCACGCTGCTGGGCTGGCTGCTGGCCCGGGAGGTCTTCGACTTTGCCTACCAGCCCAGCCTCTGGCTGCTTTCGGGCAGCATCCTGGCCAGCATGCTGTTCATCGTGCTGGCAGGGGGCTGGAACATCTGGCGCCTGCTGGATACCCCGCCGTTGCGCGCCCTGCGTGGCGCCTGAGCATCGGAGGCAGCACCGTCATGCCGGCACGGCGGCGCTGTCGTACGAGCGGAAATAGATCGGCAATAGATCGGCAATAGATCGGCAAAAGCCCTGGTTTTCAGAAGGGTGAAGCATGTTCCGCAATATGAAATGCCGGTTGTTTGCAAAGCAGCGTCGAGATTTCTTATTACAAAATATTCTTGTCGCAATACAAAAATATTTCTTTAGTTGATTGTTTTTGAAGGGAATTTTTCTTGCCCTGTTTTGGGGGCTTTCCCTAGTTGCCCTGCAGCAATGAAGGCCTATCATGGACACATGACGGATCGACGGACAGGCCAGCTGAGCCTCTCCCGCCAGACCCACGGCTTTCATCGTCACAACAGGAGACAAGCATCATGACTTCACGCGAACAGCAAGCTCAGGCCCTACAGAAAGAATGGTCGGAGAGCCCACGGTGGCGCGGTGTTCGTCGTGGCTATAGCGCAGACACCGTGGTGCGGCTGCGCGGTTCGCTGCAGGCCCAGCACACGCTGGCCACCCGTGGGGCCGAAAAGCTCTGGAAGCTGCTCAACGAAGAGCCCTTCATCAACGCCCTGGGCGCGCTGACCGGCAACCAGGCCATGCAGCAGGTCAAGGCCGGCCTGAAGGCCATCTACCTGTCGGGCTGGCAGGTGGCGGGCGACGCCAACGGTGCGGGCGAGATGTACCCCGACCAGTCGCTCTATCCGGCCAACTCGGTGCCGCAGGTGGTCCGCCGCATCAACAACACGCTCACCCGCGCTGACCAGATCCAGTGGTCCGAGGGCAAGAACCCGGGCGATGCCGGCTACGTCGACTACTTCGCCCCCATCGTGGCGGATGCCGAGGCAGGCTTCGGTGGCGTGCTCAACGCCTTCGAACTGATGAAGGCCATGATCGATGCCGGCGCTGCCGGTGTCCACTTCGAGGACCAGCTTGCCTCCGTCAAGAAATGCGGTCACATGGGCGGCAAGGTGCTTGTGCCCACCCGTGAAGCCGTGGCCAAGCTCATCGCAGCCCGTCTGGCGGCTGACGTGTGCGGCGTGCCCACCGTGCTGGTGGCCCGTACCGACGCCGAGGCAGCCGACCTGGTCACCTCCGACGTGGACGACAACGACAAGCCCTTCCTGACCGGCGAGCGTACCGTCGAAGGCTTCTTCCGCACCAAGCCGGGCCTGCACCAGGCCATCTCGCGGGGTCTGGCCTACGCGCCGTATGCTGACCTGGTGTGGTGCGAGACCGGCAAGCCGGACCTGGAGTATGCCCGCAACTTTGCCGAGGCCATCCACAAGCAGTTCCCCGGCAAGCTGCTGGCCTACAACTGCTCGCCCAGCTTCAACTGGAAGAAGAACCTGGACGACGCCACCATCGCCAAGTTCCAACGTGAACTGGGTGCCATGGGCTACAAGTTCCAGTTCATCACGCTGGCCGGCTTCCACGCCCTCAACTACTCGATGTTCAACTTGGCCTACGGCTATGCACGTGAAAACATGTCGGCCTTCGTCGAGCTGCAGCAGGCCGAGTTCGCCGCTGCTGACAAGGGCTTCACGGCCGTCAAGCACCAGCGTGAGGTCGGTACCGGCTACTTCGATGCCGTGACCACCGCCATCGAGGGTGCTGAAAGCTCCACCACGGCGCTGAAGGGCTCCACCGAAGACGAACAGTTCTTCGACAAGTCCAAGGGCTGATCCAGGCATCTGCCATTCAGCCGGGAAGCTGACGGTGCCTGAGTAGGGGCACCGCCCATCAGGCGGGCCGGGATGACGCAACCAGCGTCACCCGGCCCGTTTTTCAGCTCCTGGTCTGCAACCAGCTCCCCTGTATCAGGCTCCCTCCGTCATGCCCTCTCCAGCACCAGATGCACATAGGGCCGCTTCACCAGCCGCCCGTCCTTGCTGACGGCCAGATCCTCTTCCTGCACACGCGCCACCCGCTGCAGAGACAGGGCGCCCACCTGCTGCTCGATCTCGGCGGCGTCCCACAGCACAAAGCCGTGCGCGGCAAACGGCAGCCGCTGCATGAAGGCCTTTTCGGCAAACGTCAGGCAAAGCCGGCCGCCCGGCTTCAGCACCCGCGCAAGCTCTGCCAGCATTGCCGGCATATCGGCCCAGAAATACACCGTGTTCACCGCCAGCGCCCGGTCGAACGAAGCATCTGCCAGCGGCAGCCGTGTGCCGTCATAAAGCACATGGTCGGCCAGGCCGGCCTGGATGAAGGGCGCGTTGAAGGCTCGTGCCTGCGCCACCATCGTCTCCGAGATGTCCAGCCCGATGTACTGAAGCTCGGGCGCCCGTGACAGCAGATACCCCAGCAGCCCGCCATCGCCGGCTCCCAGCTCCAGCACCCGATTGCCTGCCTGCAGATCCAGCTGTGCCAGCGCTCCCAGGATCATCGACAGATTGCGCAGGTTCATCACCCGCCCAAATTCCTTGCCCAGCTCGCCTTGCGGGCAGCGCAACTGGGAAGCGATCTGCTCGGCCGTCAGCAGCAAGGAGTCAGAAGGCCTGTCAGATGATTCATTGGCGGTTCCGTCGACTGCATGATCAGGAAGGTGAGACATGGCGGATCACTCCAGGGGCGACGGGTCAAGGGGAGCAGCCCATTCTGGCACATCGCTACCTCCCTCATGCACAAAGGAGCCACGCCCGGTGGGGCACGAGGGGCAACATGCCAAGCCACCCCCGGTCCAGAGCACCCGGAAAGCCTGATGAGCGGCGATTCCGATCGGCCAATCGACCGAGCCATCGGAACGAGCGCCCGAATGGCCAGGCAATGACATTTGCCTTTTGTCTGCTTTCTTTCTTCCCAGGTTCTGGAGCAGGTGAAGGCGTTTTTCCAGAGAACATGCGCCACTTCAGGAAATCGATCACAGCTGTCGGATACCGACGGGCCGCGCATTTCAGTCCCCACGGATACCTGCCGGACTAGGCCAGGCCATCCGCGATGCCGATCGTCGGAAAGGTCTTGATCCGCCAAGATGGAGCCTCCTTCAACAAGCCACACGGAGCTTCCAAATGGCACAAGCAGTCAGCACCCCCCGCACCGCCACCCGTACCGTTGCCCGCCGTAAATCGCTGGGTCAGGGCATGACGGAATACATCGTCATCGTTGCACTGGTGGGTGTGGCCGCCATCGGCGTCTATTCCTTCCTGGGCCAGTCGGTACGTGGCGCCACCGCCGGCATTGCGCTGGAGCTGGCTGGCGAGAATGCGGACAAAGGCATCAAGGAGGCCAAGAGCGCCAGCGACAAGGCGGTCAATGCCGCCAAGGCGAAGGCCACGCTCAACAACTACAACAGCAACAACCACTGATGGCAGGGAGCGCGGCTTCGGTCATCCGGTCTTTCCATGCCCCCATGGCAGCTCCGACAAGGGTCGGGGCTACGTCGGGCAGGGCAGACACCTGGTACTCACCGAAGCCGCCCCCTTGTGGCCATCGAGCCCGCATTGTCCATCAACCCGCCTGGAGCATGATGTGATGCGACACACGATCCGGCCCGGCTGCCCACGCACCCGGGCCTTTCTTTCTCATCGAACCGTCAGTCCACCTGCCGCACGACAGTCCGGTCAGGCGCTGATCTTCGGCATGTTCCTGCTGGTCATCGTGGCGGTGCTGACTTTCTATCAGTTTTCCACCGGACAGGTGACCACCGCCCGCATGCGCCTGGTCAACGCCACTGATGCCGCTGCCTACAGCGCCGGCCTCTGGCGAGCCCGTGCATTCAACTATTACGCCTACAGCAACCGCGCCATCATCTTCAACGAAGTGGCCATTGCGCAGACCGCGACATTGGTTTCATACGCGGGCTTCATAACGCAGGCCGTCAAGAACCTGGAAACCGTGTCCAGAGTCATCCCGCCCCTGAATGCCTATCTGCGCGCCGTTGAGCGGGTCGTCACCAACCTGAACAAGGCACTTCGGATCATGAGTGCCGTGGAAGTGGCCGGACGAAGTGCCTACATCCATGCATTGGCGGTCAGCCAGGATGTGATATGGGGAACGACCAATGGCTATGTGCTGAACCAGCTCACCAATGAGGTGATGAAGAAGACGGACGAGCACTTTCATGGCTACTTGATCCGTGGAACGCTGGGTGAGCAGATGACCCGCAACCATGGTGATGAGGATCGGAACCGGCTCAAGGATCTCGTCCAGCGATCGCTGGATGAGTACTCGGTGAATCGGGGACTGAAGGTCTGGATACCGGGGACAACGGACTGGATGGTCTGGCGCGGTCAGACGGAAATGATCCGGGATCACGATACCACCGCCATGGATCGGTGGCAGTCCTATGACACGTTGTCCATCCATCACAAAAGACCATTTCACCGGTTGCGGGAAGCCACGCCTTTGTCCTGGAGTGGTGTCGAGATTGCCAAGGATCCCAAGCAGTCCATGGACCGCCTGAATGGGCAGGCCAGCAGCCAGAAGCATGATAACGGGCGCGCCTATCGGCTGATCGACCGATCCGGGTTCTGGTCGGCGAGAGCCTATCTGGGCCTTCCCGCGGTCAGGGATCTGGATGAGAACAGCAAGGCCATGCGGGAGAACAGCCGTTTCCCCACCGACAAGGTGACGGTGATTGGCGTGATCCAGAAGAAGAACACGATCAACACGGCCGACCAGACCGGTCTGGGGGCAGGGCGTCTCAAGCTGAAGGACGCGTTTGCAGACTTCCACGGAGATGCGGCCATGGTTGCCATGTCGTCTGCACAGGTGTACTTCCGCCGCCCGCCGGGCGGAAACGAACGGGTGGAGTACGCCAGCATGTACAGCCCCTACTGGCAGGTTCGCCTGGTGGGCGTGGATGCGCAGGAGCGGGTCATGGTAGGTACCCTGGGAATGATCGGGAGATGAACATGGTCCTCAAGGAGCACCTTTCAGGGCGCGGCCAACGTGGCCAGGCACTGGCGGAAACCATGGTCGTGATTTCCTTCGTGATGCTTCCGTTCTTTGTGGCGGTACCACTGCTGGCCAAGTACCAGGACATGCGACAGGCCACGGTGTCAGCATCGCGCACGGCAGCCTTCGAATGTTCAGTCCGATTCGAGTCCTGTCGAAACGGCCAGGCAACGGATGACATTGCCGACCAGATCCGTCGGCGTCATTTCAGCAAGACATTGCTGGGCCTGCGCTCGGATGAAACCCCGGCGGATGATCAGCTGGAACAGGAGCGGAACCGCTTCTGGGTGGACCGGAAAGGCAATGCGCTGTTGCAGAGCTACAAGGATGTGGCGCTCAGGATCGATCACGAGAATTTCGATGCGTTCAAGGGACAGCGGCGGGTTGAAGCGTTCCTGAGTGCTGCGTCCGATGTGTCCGGCCCCGGCAGGTTCGGGCTGGCGGCTCGTGGCGGGTTGTTCTCCGCGCAGGTCCAGAGTCGTGCACCGATGGATACGTGGTTGTGGGGCAAGCTGAACCATGACCCGATGCTGACCTTCGACAGCCGCCTGGGGATATTGGCCGATGCCTGGAATGCGTCCAGTGCCAAGGGATCGGAAGCCAGCAGCCTGGCGTCCCGTCTGGACAAGGGGCGACGCCTGCCATCCGGCCGTGAGCTGATCAAGGCCACCAACGATGTCGCCCACGTTCTGCCAACGGACATGGTGAGCAGCTTGCCCAACGGCGATCCCGAGCGGTTCATCGAGCTGGTTCATCAGCCCCTGGTTCACCTCATCCGTGCGCCGAGCTCGGTCTTCAAGAAAGGCAACGGCAAGAAGTTCAACTACCACCAGGTGGATGTGGAGATCGTTCCGGAGGACCGCCTCCCGCCACCGAACACGGAGATGCGTCCATGAGCATGAAAAAGTGCACCTCTGCAAGATCGATGCTGGCTGTCCTGCTGCTGGCAGGCATCGGCATGGCGTCGATGCCTGCCCACGCTGCGCCACGCTTTCAGCCGCATGAGCAGATGCTGATGACCGACAGTCTGCTGCCGGGGGGGCGTGTCAGCGTCAGCCAGTTCCGGGACAGCGGTTCGGTGGAAGACGCCATGCGCCGTCTGGAGGAGGACTGGGCGAGTCCGGACCTGGCGCCGATGCGCAGCCAGCGCGATGGCTGGCAGGTCATGACGCATATGGACGGCGATGTCATCGAGACGGTGGAGATGAAGCGCAGCGGTCCGGGCATCGAGGGGCGGCGCATTCGCTGGAAGCCGGACGAGAAGGCCGAGGCAGCGTTGGCCGAGGATGAGCGCTGGTTCAAGGGGCTGCTGCCGGCCACGGCACGGCCGATGCCCGCCATTTCGCATGTGGACGGCGGCCATCGCACCAGCACCTTCGTGGCCAGTACGGACGACAGCGTGGTGCGCCTGGACAACTGGATCGGTCGCAAGCTGCAGAAGCAGGGCTATCAGCGCATCAGCGATTCGGGTGAGGACGGCAGCAAGGACGCCCAGGCCACCATCTACGGCCGACAGGGCGAAGAAGTGGTGCTGACCGTATCCAAGCAGGGTAATCGGCAATTTGCCGTGATGCACTGGAGGCGGTGATGAAAGTCACGCATTGGATCATTCCTGTGGCCGCCTGTCCGTCAGAAATCGTCGCCCGGACTAGGCCAGGTTTGCAGGGGCTTCATTGTGACATGGGCACAGGAGACGAACCCGCGCACCATGTCGACATCGGCCGGCGACGGCGGCTTTCACAGCGCGGCCAGGCCTCCATCGAGTATCTGCTGATCGGACTTGCGCTGTGTCTGGTCCTCTTTCATGGGGAGCCCAGCGCGATGAAGAAGATTCTGGTCGCCATTCAGCAGAACTATTCCCACTTTTCCTACGCCATGTCACTGCCATGAATCCCATCGTCATCCGGATCCTCGAACGTCATCGAAACCTGCTGCTGATGTCAGCCGCCATGCTGTGCGGTGGCGTGGCGATCTATGCCGGCTCGCGCTATGTGAATGAACAGGTTCAGGCCGAGCGCGAGCGTCTGGCGCCCGTGGCCCAGCAGATGGTCGATGTGGTGGTGGCCAATGCCACGCTCGACAAGGGCGAGATCGTGAGCGGCGAAACCATGGCCATCCGCTCCGTGCCGGCCGAATACGTGTCCAGCTCGGTCGTGACGCCGGAACAGTTCGACGCCCTGGTGGGCCAGCGTCTGCTGCTGCCCATGCGTCCCGGCGAGATGCTTTCGACGGCCGCCGTGTCGTCCGCCGAGCAGCTGGTGTTCTCGTCGCGCGTCAAGCCGGGCATCCGCGCACTGACCATTTCCGTCGACGAGATCAATTCCATATCCGGCATGCTGCAGCCGGGGGACCGCATCGATCTGCTGCTGACGGCGCGACCCCCTTCAGCCAGTGGGCATGGTGAGGCTGAGCACGACGCCACCGTGCCGCTTCTGCAGAACCTGCTGGTGATGGCCACGGGCCGCCAGGTGCGTCCTGGCGCAAACGACAACGGCGATGATCGAAGCTTCTCGTCGGTGACGGTGGAAGTGACGCCCAGCCAGGCGCAACGTCTCATCGTGGCGCAGCGTGCCGGCCGGCTGACGGCCGTGCTGCGCAACCCTGACGACGGCATGCCGATGGATGCTGCGGCCGTGGACCTGCGCAGCCTGTTCCCACAACCGGCACGTCCGGCGGTGGCGCCTCGCAAGGTGGTGGCACGGCAGGATCGTCGCCCGCAGATGATCGTGGGGGGCATGGGCCAGCCGATGATCGGACGGATGCCGGCCTACAGCCTGCAGCCCGGGGCCGCCAAGTCTGCCACGCCGATGATGGCTGTTCAGGAACAGGCACAGGCACAGGAAAAGACGCAGATGAAGACGCTGACCCAGGCACCGGTGCAGGCGCAAGTGCAGGCCGAGGCATCCGGCAATTCGTTGACGAATCGCTGATCCCTCATTCCGAATTCTCGTGAAAGCAGAGCACGCCATGTTCTCTCATATCCCATCCCTGTTTGAACCGTCGCTGCGGGAACGCTGCACCATGAAGGCTGATTCATTCTCTTCCCGATCCTTCTTGCCCAGGACGATCTGCGTGGCACTGCTGGGGGTGCTGTCGATGCAGTCTGCACTGGCGCAGGGCGCGCCGGTGGCAGCATCGAGCAATGGTGTAATGAAGCAGGTTCAATCCGGAAATGCCATGCCGGTTGTTACAGGTGCGGCAAAGGGCATGCAGGGGGAAGATCCCCTGGAGGCCTTGCTGGTCCGTGTCACGACTTCAACCCCGGAATCTGCATCCAAAGCAGCATCCATAGCGGCATCGGCATCGGCATCGACGGTGGCCGCGGTATTGGCATCGGGGGAACGTGTGTCGACCATGCACGCATCCGCCCGGCGGGATGCGCAACCCGGCCTGCAACAGGACGCGGCACCGCAAGCCCAGTCTGTCGTGACGCCTGCGGCGGCAAGTGCCCGGGCTGCGGTTGATCGGCGAGCCGTGCTGCGGGCTGCGGCGGAGCGGCAGCAGCAGCTGCGCAAGGAGCTGAATTCATCGGGAGGCGTCTCCAGCGCGAACCGGCAGGAAATTGCATCAGCCAGAGACGTGATCATGCCGGCCACGTCGAAGCCTGCTGCTGCGACGCCTGACGTGACGCGTACGTCCACGAAAACGCCCACACGCACGACCACGCGCATGAATGAGGGTGGCCCTGCGGCATCCGTTCTTCGTCCGACGTCCACCTTGACGGCGGCGGATGAAGTCGAAACGATCACCCTGTCGCTGGGGCAGGGGCATCTCATGGAGGTGGGCCAGGTGCTGCGCATTGCACTGGGCTCGGGGCGCGTGCTGCAGGCCAACTGGCTGGATGACCGGCAGCTGCTGCTGATTCCGGAAGCGCCGGGCGAGACGACGCTGCACCTGTGGCTCAAGGGGGGCGGCATTCGCAAGTATCAGATCCTGGTGACGGAATCGAACAGCGTGCGGCTGGCGCAGGACATGAACCTGCTGCTGGGCGAGAACAGCGGGGTGCGTGCCCGGGCGCTGGGCGAGCGGATCCTGCTGGAAGGTCAGAACCCCACCGAGGAAGGTGCCTGGCGTGCGGCCGAGCTGGTCAAGCGCTACCCGCAGGTCATCAGTCTGGTCAGCCGTCGCGGCTATGAGCAGATGATCAACCTGGAAGTGAAGATGATCGAGATCGGCCGCAATGCGCTGAAGCAGCTGGGCGTGCGCTGGCAGGGCGGGGGCGCTGGGGATTGGGCGGTGTCAGGCCCCAGCTTCGGCGTCATCGGTGACTTCAAGCGCAGCGGGGCGTTCCTGCCGGAAGGGGGCGCTGCGGCCACGCGAGGCTTTGCCGTTGCGCCACGCATTCATCCTTTTGCCACCAGTGCATCGATGGTGTCGTCGCTCAGCAGCATGATCGACCTGATGGTGCAGAACGGTGATGCGGCCGTGCTGGCTGAGCCACGTCTTTCCACCCGGTCGGGTGGCAAGGCGCGCTTCGTGGCGGGCGGTGAGCTGCCCATTCCGGTGCTGAGCGCCAACGGTGCAGCCAACGTCGATTTCAAGGAGTATGGCGTGCGCTTCGAGGTGGAGCCGGTGGTCAATGCCCAGGGTGTCATCTCGGCCAGCCTGCATACCGAGGTCTCGTCCATCGACGATGAAGTGACGGTCATGGGCGTGCCGGGCCTGCGCAAGCAGAGTTCCAACACGGACGTGAACCTGCGCCCGGGCGAGACGCTGGTGATTGCCGGCATGGTGCGCAACGAGATGTCGGGGGCCATCACCAAGATTCCAGGCCTGGGCGACCTGCCCATCCTCGGCCATCTGTTCCGCTCCAAGCGCTTCCGCCAGCGTGAATCCGAGATGGTGGTGCTGATCACGCCACGACTCAGCGAGCAGGGTTCGACGCCCGCCGTGGATTCTCGTGTTCAGGCCCTGCAGCAGCGGGCCGATGCGCTCAAGAAGCAGTTCGACATGCTGGATTGAGCCTGGGCGTCGCGGCTTTCCAACCCGTCATGGTTGCCGGGATGGACTAGGCCGATTGATGGCAGGCGGCACGGATGCCGCGACGATGGAAGCCGCTTGCGGTGCAATGAAAGCCTTTCAATGTCGGGTGATGGACATGCTGGAAATCGTGATCGAGGAAGAGGGCAGGGAAAGTCGCACCGTTCCGGTGGCAGACCTGCCGTGCCGTATTGGCCGGGGCAAGGAGGCCGAGGTGCAGCTGGGCGGCTGGCGTGTGGCGCGCGTGCATGCCGAGCTGCAACGCATTGGCCGTGGCGTGAAGCTGGTGGACCTGGGAACCATCGTCGGTACCCGCGTCAATGGCGAGCGGGTGGTGGAGTACGGCCCGCTGTCCGAACGGGACGAGATCGTGGTGGCTGGCTATCGGCTGCGCGTGCAGGGCAGCGGGTTGCGGCTTGCTGCATCGGGGCGCTCGGCGCTACTGGATGACGACGGGCTGGAGACGGATGTCGAAGGGACGGAGGCGCGCGCAGCGCAGAAGATTGCGCCCGAAGGGGATCATGCCGCGACCGGGGCTGCGGCATTGCTTCGGAATGCGGTGAGTCGTCGATCGGATGACGCGGGGGCTTCTGATCACGGTGATCGTCAGTCGGGGCAGGGCATCTCAGGAAGAACCTTGGCCACGCCGGTGAACGACGCAGTGCCGGCGGCAGAAGAGGGTCGCCGTGCTGACGGAAGCCTGGAGGGGCATGACCATGCCTGCGGCTCCGGCTCCGGCTCCGGCTCTGGCTCTGGCTCTGGCTCTGGCTCTGTGGGCGGCCATGTGGCTGGTGACCGCCGCGATCCGGGGGAACACAGGGATTCGCGTGAACACGGCGCTTCCGGTGAGCGCCCCGACGCCACCAGACGCGAAGCAGGTGGCGCTGATGAAAAGGGCGAAGCGCCCGGCGGTGCTGGCGTCAGGGACGGCGGCAAGGTCGTGTCCATGGGCGCTGCTGCCGAGGCCGGCTCGCACGGTGCCGACGACAGCATCGACCAGGCCCGTCTGGCCGACTATGCGCGGGCCGCACAGGAGCAGGGCAAGGCGCTGGGCTGGCGGCGCCTGGTGCAACGGCAGCTGCTGGAGGTGATCGATCTGCGGCGCAGCAACCTCACCCAGTTCTCGGCCGACGAGGTGAAGGCCGAGGTGCGTTCGGCGGTGGAGCGGATCGTGGCCGGCATGCAGAACCTGCCGCCCGACATCGACCGCGACATGCTGGTGCAGGACAGCGTAGATGAGGCTGTGGGCCTGGGGCCGCTGGAGCGGCTGATGACCGACCCGCTGATCAGTGAGATCATGGTCAACAGTGCCACCGACATCTTCGTGGAGCGCAAGGGCAAGCTGCAGCAGGTGCCGCTGGCATTCTCGGATGATGATGCCATCCGCAACGTGATCGAGCGCATCGTGGCGCCGCTGGGTCGGCGCATCGATGAGTCCTCGCCGCTGGTGGATGCGCGTCTACCCGATGGTTCGCGGGTCAACGCCATCATTCCGCCGGTGGCGCTGAAAGGGCCCACCATCACCATCCGGCGCTTCAACCGCACGGTGATGACGCCTGATACGCTGGTGGCCAACCAGAGCGCTTCGCCGGCGATGATGGAATTCCTGCGCATCTGTGTGGAGCAGCATAAGAGCATCATCGTCTCGGGCGGCACAGGCTCGGGCAAGACGACGCTGCTGAACGTGCTCTCGAACCTGATTCCGGTGGGTGAGCGGCTGATCACCATCGAGGATGCGGCCGAGCTAAAGCTGATGCACCCGCACCTGGTGTCGCTGGAATCGCGGCCCCCCAATGCCGAGGGGCGCGGGGCCATCACCATCCGGGATCTGGTCAAGAACGCGCTGCGCATGCGGCCCGATCGCATCATCGTGGGTGAATGCCGAGGCGGCGAGGCGCTCGACATGCTGCAGGCGATGAACACCGGTCACGAGGGCTCGATGACGACGGTTCACGCCAACACGCCGCGCGACGTGCTGTCGCGGCTGGAGGTGCTGATGCTGATGGCTGGAGTGGAGCTGCCACTGGCGGCGCTGCGCGAGCAGATTGCCAGTGCCGTGGACCTGATCATCCACCAGGCACGCTTTCCGGACGGCTCGCGCCGCATCACGTCGATCACCGAAGTGTGCGGTGTGGAAAGCGGCAAGATCCAGAGCCACGAGATTTTCCGTTATGAGCAGACCGGGCTGAAGAACAGCCGTGTGCAGGGGCGTTTCCGGGCCTGTGACGAGGTGCCTTCGTTCTATGAGGCGCTGCGTGATCGTGGGGTGGCGGTGGATTTCAGCATCTTCGAGGACGACGCGGTGACCGCGTGAGCGGCCAGACGCAAGGGGCACGCAATGATGAATGCTTCGAACGGATTCGATGGCTGGTTCTGGGTGGCGGCACTGTCACTGGGCGTGGCGGTGGTGATGGCGGTGCTGGTGCTGATGCCGGGTGCCGTGAAGGCCGGCGAGGGCTATCGACGGCATTTCAGCGGTCGCGTTGGACACGGCATGAAGGACCTGCTGCTGTTTGTCGACGTGGACCGGCTGTTTCGCGCCAACCTGCTGCTGTGCGCACTGGCCTGCGGCCTCATCTGGCTGCTGACGGGATCGCTCTTCCTGGTGGTGGCAGCCATTGTCGCGCTGGGGGCGCTGCCCAGCCTGCTCATCCGTCACCTGGGTGCGCAGCGGCGCAAGCTGTTTGCCCGGCAACTGCCCGACGCCATGATGCTGATCGCCGGCGCGGTGCGCGCGGGTGCCAGCATGACGCTGGCGCTACGGCAGATGGCCAGCGAGCTGCCTGCACCCGGCGGTCAGGAATTCGAGCTGATGCTGCGGGAGCTGCGGCTGGGGGTGACGCTGGATGATGCGCTGCTGAATCTGGAACGCCGGATGGGCTGTGATGACCTGCGACTTTTCGGGGCCGCCGTGCGCATTGCCAATGAAAGCGGCGGAAACCTGGCCGAGACGCTGGAGCGGCTGGCCGACACCATCCGCAAGAAGATGGCGCTGGAGGACAAGATCATGGCGCTGACGGCGCAGGGCCGGATGCAGGGCTGGGTGATGGTGGTGCTGCCCCTGGGCGTGGGGGCGGCGCTGTTTGCCATCGAGCCCACGGCCATGGCGCCGCTGCTGCACAGCTGGCAGGGCTGGATCGTGTGCAGCGTGGTGGCCGTGCTGGAAATCGTGGGGCTGCTCTTCATCCGCCGCATCATGGCCATCGATATCTGAGTGAGGAAAGATCATGAACGGCTGGATTTCATCGGTGCTGCCTTTCGTGGCCATCGGGGCACTGGTGTTGTGCATATGGCTCTTCATGCTGGCGGGATCACGTGCTGCGGCCGAGGTTCCGAAGCAGCAGAAGAACGAGTATCAGGATGATCCGCCACGCTACTGGGCGCTGCTGGGCTGGCTGGGACATGCGACCACGTTCTGGGTGACGCCGCTGGTGTCGCCGACGATGCGACGACGACTGCATGAGCAGTTGCGCCGCGGGGGGCTGGAGTTTGCGCTGACACCCGAGCAGTTCGTGGCCGGTCAGGTGCTGGGCGCGCTGCTAGCCCTGGCGCTGCTGGTGCTGGCGTGGCTGCCGCATGGGTTGCCCAGCCTGCCGTGGTGTGTGCTGGCCCTCGTGGTGGGTGCCTTTCTGCCGATGAGCTGGCTGCGTGACCTGGGGGCACGCCGCACGCGGCAGATTGCCAAGGCGCTGCCGTTCTATCTGGACATCATCACGCTGGCCATCGAGGCGGGCTCCAACATGACGGGGGCGTTGCAGCATGCCGTGGACAAGGGGCCAGCCGGACCGATGTCCGAGGAGTTGCGTCGCGTGCTGCGTGACATCCGTGCGGGTCGAACCCGGGCTGAATCGTTGCGGGCACTGGCCGAACGGTTGCGCATTCCGGCCATCTCCAACTGGGTGGCTGCCATTCTGACGGCCGAGAAGCAGGGCTCCAGCCTGGGGCCGATCCTGCGTGCACAAGCCGATCAGCGGCGCAACGAACGCTTCATGCAGGCCGAGGCCATGGCGCTGAAGGCGCCGGTCAAGATGCTGTTTCCGCTGATGATCTGCATATTCCCGTGCACCTTCATCATCGTGTTCTTCCCGATCGCCATCCGGATTATGGAAGGAGGCCTATTCTGATGAACACCTCTGCCCATTTAGACACGGATTGCGTGCGCATCCACGTGCACCATGCACGTACCTGGTGGCAGCGGGCTCGTGGACTGATTGCGCATCCGGAACCGCGGCACGGCGCCGGCATGTTCTTTCCGAAGACGAATGCCGTCCATGGGATTGGCATGGCGCATGCGCTGGACATCGTGTTTCTGGACCGTGACCAGAAGGTGCTGCGCTGCTGTCACCTGCCGCGCTTCGGGATGCGGATCTGTCGTCGCGCCCGTGCGGTGCTGGAGCTTCGGGAAGGTGAGGCCTCCCGGCTGGATATCCGTCCGGGAACGCGGCTGCAACTGGAGCCGGATGCTGACATCTTCAGTCCGGAGGGCGGCACGTGCAGGGCCGTGAAGTAAAACCACGTGGTGAAGTCAATCGTTCAGAGCATGTCATGAAGATTAGATCTGAAAGTGTTGAACCTTTCGGCTTAGCCGTTATGCACCGCAGGGAAGGGGCTGTGTTCGGAGCAAGGTGGCTACTGCTGTCATCACTGGTGTGTGGCGCTGCCATGCTCTCCACGCCGGTTGCCGAGGCGGCTCAGCCGGGGTGGGATGGCTCCCGGTGCATTGCATCTTCCAGTACGCCGGCTGGTGTGGATGCCAGGCGGGCGGTGCCGCATGCGGGGAGTGCGGAGGCGTCACTGTCATGCCCTCGCATGGCGTTGAACCAGAACGGGCTGTCGGCGCAGATGCTGCAGCAGCTCCACGATGAAGCAGAGCAGCATTACCGCAAAGGCGAGGATGTCGAGGCGCTGCGCATCTTCTCGTCGCTGATCGAACTGGTGCCGCAGTATCGGAATGCGGCCTGGCTGCGTGTTGGCAATATCCACCAGCGTGCAGGCTCGGCCGGAGCAGCGCTGGATGCCTACCGTCATCTTCTGGCAGATGACCCGGCCCAATCGGGAACGGGCATGTCAGACGGCGCGTCGGCGTCGGGTGCTCGGGGTACCGATCGTGGATTCTCCAGGGGCGCCAGCGCAGGTGCAGCGAAGGAAAGTTCGGGCCGTGATTCCGAGCCGGACGTGCAGCAACAGGCGCTGCGCCTGAAGGGTATGGTCAACCTGCTGACGCTGTCGGTGGCGCAGACGCAGGCATCGCTGGATCATATTGCGTTGCTGCAGCAGAGTCCGGCTGTGCGCGAAGCGGCGGGCCTGACCGAGCAGGCCGAAGCCGTGCTGGTGGACAGCGTGCTGGCTCAGGTGAATCGGATCCAGCAGATGCTGGGGGGCGTCCCGACCAGTCTTGCCGTTTCTGCGGGCATTCCCGGTGGTTCAGGTGTTTCTCGTGACTACGCCTTCCCTCGGCCTGTGAACGCAGCGGGGCTGGATGCCCTGTCCATGGCCATGGATGCACGAACGGTTCGGGAGAATCGGGCAGCACAGGTCACTCGCCACGGGAAGGTATCGAGCAATCCTGTCGGGCAGAAGCCGATGCACCAGGCGGAAGGGGATGCGTACCGTCCGAAGAACTCGTTGCCGCCTGCGATGCTGATCGGCTATCCGGTGCAGCCAGGTTCCGGGACACAGTCTGCGTCCGGGCCGTATTCGGCTGGGGGCGCGGAAACGCCCATCGCAGCCGAAGGGACACGGTTGGAAGGTGTGACAGGCCAAGGTTCCGGAAAGGGCGCCGCCACAAGGCCGGTGATCGAGTATCTGGATGAGGCGCCGGCGGTGCACGTGTCTCGTCGGAACCCTGCGTGAAATCATCATGAACGATTCCCAAATGGCAGTACCAGTGTCTTCCGCCGTTCCCCATATTCGGGATGGTGGGCGGCAGGGAGATCGGCAGCGTGGCGTGTCGATGGTGGAGCTGGTGGTGGCCGTTCCGGCGTTGCTGCTGGTCGGCATGGCCGTCGTGCAGATGGTGCTGGTCTTTCATGCGCGCCAGTCGGTGGGCTACGCCTTGCAGGAGGCGGCACGGGCGGGTGCGGTCGAGCACGCGGACGAGGAGGCGATCCTGAAGGGGCTGGCCAGCGGGCTGGTGCCATGGCTTTATGGGGCAGGCAGTCTGGCCGAGAAGATGCTGAAGGAGCAGCAGGCGCGGCTGCATGTGACGGGCGGTCGTGCTGCCCGGTGGATCGAGGTGAAGCAGCTTTCACCGACGCTAGAGAGTTTTTCGGACTGGGCGGGGCCGGCGCTGGATCCTTTTGGCGAGAAGATTGTCGGTCAGGATGAGATTCCGAACGACAACCTGGACAACCGGCGCGAGAAGACGATGCCGGCCAGTGGCGCGTCGGGCTATCGCGGGAGTGAGCCGATCGGGCGCAGTTCCGGTCAGACGCTGGCCGATGCCAACATGTTGCGGCTGGAGGTGACCTACGGGGTGCCGTTGCGGGTACCAGGGGTATCCACCCTGTTCCTGAAGGCCATGCGCACGCTGCACGGCTGCGATTCACTGGTGGGCTTGGTGGCGCAGGGTGCGGCCGGAAACGGCAACTGCCTGTACTATCTGCAGGGACGGATTCCGGTGAAGGTGGTGGCCACGACGCGGATGATGTCGCCCGCACGGCGCTCGCCCCTGCTGATGGCCGCCGTGAAGTCGAATGTTCCCATGGGCCAGGGGAGCACGCTGGGCGCCGGCACGCTGCGTCCGGTACCCCAACGCACGCCGGTGCAGAGCAATACGGGGCCTGCGCCGCAGCGGCATGATCCTTCCTATTTCATGCCGGAGAAGGGGCCGGTTCGCTGGGGTCTGGGACAGGGCCAGGCGTCGGCAGGTGCTGCGCCCAACCTGTCGTCGGGCGGGACTTTGGGTCAGGGAACCGGCACGACGGCGGGGGGCAGTCTGCTGGGACTGGTGGATCCGAAACCGTTGATGTCCACGCCCGCTGATGCTTCAGCGCCGGCCGTACATCCTGCCGTCTGCACGACGGCAGATGGTGAGGACAAGAGCGATGCTGCAGGTTGATCACGGGCGCAGGATGGGCTACCGATGGACTCGGTAGCCGGATGGCACGCTAGGTGCGGGCAAAGCGGACAGCGTGAGCGAGGGCCGTTTCAGGACGGCTGTTTCAGTGGTGAGTCTGTCGATCGCCTGGGCCGTTCGCGGCTCGGATCCATGCCAGTGAGTGAGAAGGCCCCGTCATGAACGACAAGGCCCGCTGATGAGGCGGGTCTTGTCGCGTCAGGTGTTCTGAAAGGTCCGGTTCATGCAGGGGCCTTGGAACGGTCAAGGACGATCCAAGCTGTTGTGGTTCAGCTGTTGCGGTCACGGGAGGCCGGCTGGTTGGCCGACAGCGTGGTGTCCTTCGGTTTTCCCTTTTCCTTGAACATCGAGCTGCTGGCCGTGGCGCTGGGATCGTAGGGGTGGAAGTCGAACGGGTAGGCGGCCCGGATGCGCTGGACGTAGGCCAGCGTCTCGGCATAGGGCGGCACGCCGTTGTAGCGATCGACGGCGCCTTCGCCGGCGTTGTAGGCGGCCAGCACCAGGCTCACGTCACCCCGGTAATAGTTGAGCAGCCAGCGCAGGTAGGCCATGCCGCCCCGGATGTTCTGCACCGGGTCCATGATGTCGGTGACACCGAAGCGCTCGGCCGTTTCCGGGATGATCTGCATGAGCCCGAAGGCGTTGCGATCGGAACGGGCGTTGGGGTTGAATGCGGATTCGGTGGACATCACGGCCAGCACCAGGCGAGGATCAAGCTTGTACTTGCGGGCCTCGGCGATGACGTGGTTGACGATCTTGGTACGTGCGGCGCCAGCCACCGGATTGCGGCTGCGAGCGGTGTGGTTGCTGAGCGCAGCCAGTTCGGTGACGCTGGCCGAGCGCTCGGCAGAGCCTTTCTCGACGATGCTGCCCTTGACGCAGGGGGGCAGCACTTCCTTGCCCATCTTGTAGCGCTGGGTGAGGTCCTGGGCGATGTCGCTGCCGAAGCGGGCTGCGCGCTGGAAGAGCGTGGCGGCCATGTCGGTGTTCTTGGGAACACCCTTGCCTTCCTCGTAGATCCAGCCCAGGCGCACCATGGCGTCGGGGTAGCCACCGCGGGCGGCTTCGCAGTACAGGGCCTGGGCGCGACCATAGTCGGGACGCCCGGAGAAGCCGGACTCGGCCATCATGCCCTGCTGCACCATGTCGCGGTAGTGCTCGATGGCGCTGACTTCCTTGCGCGCCACCTTCTTGGTGAGCGAGGACAGGTTGATGGGTTCGTCGACGTTGCGGCGGGTATTGCCGGCCACGCGCCGGGTGGCATCTTCCTGGCCAGGGCGCACCTTTTTCTGCAGCGCGGCGCTGGGCTGGGCCTGGCCGGGAACGTTGCGGATCTGGGGCTGGACTTCGTAGCCGGTGGCCCGGTAGGTGTTGTAGGACTGGTTGCGGCGGTCCATGCCGTAGGCACCCCGTCCGGCACGGCCCGAGGACCAGTTGCCGTTGGGCGAGGCCAGTGCGCCGCGGCTGCCCTGGTAGTAGCTGCCGCCGGTGGCGCCATTGGCGCCGGTGGGGGCGCCGACCGGACCGCCGATGGGGCCGCCGGTCTGGGCGGCAGCGGAGGCGGACAGCAGCAGGAGCGTGGAGCCCAGCAGATGTCGGGCGCTGAGGGGAGCCCGTTTGGGGTTCGCAGCCAAGGAATCACCTCTGGAGTGAGACACTGCCCGAAGGAACACCACCCGGGCACGGAAACGACAGAACGGTGCGGCCATCAGGCTGCACCGTCCATCTGACGGGGGACGGTGTACCGTACCCCTGCATTTTACCGCAGTACCCGGTTCCAGGGGGGCCTGGACAGGTGCAGGCCGGGGCCAGGCCCCGGGGCGGCTGCCGTTTTCAGCGCATGTGGTGCTTGGCCAACAGGTCGTAAAGGGTGGGGCGGCTGACACCCAGGGTGATGGCGGCCTTGGCGATGTTGTCGTTGGCGTCCTTCAGGGCGCGCATGATGGCATCGCGTTCGGCTTCGTCGCGGGCATGCTTGATGGTGACCGGCGGCAGGGTCTCGTTGGCGGGCAGCGCCAGGTCGGACGCCTGGATGACGACGCCGTCGGTGGTGAGCATGGCCTGCTGGATGACGTTGCGCAGCTCGGTGATGTTGCCGTGCCAGGTGTAGCGGCTGATGGCCACGAGGGCGTCGTCCGAGAGCACCATGCGGGGCTTGTCGGGGTTCTCCTGGTGGGCCTGGTTCAGCAGCCACTGGGCCAGTTCACGGGCGTCGTCACCACGCTGGCGCAGGGCCGGCAGGCACAGGTGCACCTGGCCCAGGCGATCGTACAGGTCGCGGCGGAACTGTCCCTCGACGATGCGGTTGCCCAGCGACGGGCTGGCGATGCTGATGATCTGCGGCAGCGTGTTGACGTCCTTCCAGCGCGTCTCGCTGTTGTGGATCAGGTACAGCAGCTCCGTCTGCGTGGTGGGGTCGAGCTGTTCGACGTTTTCCAGGATGACGATGGGCTGGCCGGTGCCCTGGTACTCGGTGGTCGCCTTGCGGAAGGCAACCTCGATGTCGATGCCGCGGGTGTAGCGGTTGCAGCTGACGATGGGAGGCATCGGCACGGCCGGCAGCTGGGCACTGTCGGTGCCGGGGCGCTGGCCGTTGTACTGGGCAAAGTAGTGGGCCAGGGTCTTGCGACCGGTGCCCGGTTCGCCCTGGATCAGGATGCGCAGGTTGTGGCCCAGCAGGCGACGGGCGCGCTTGACGACGCGGCGCACGGCGGCATCGCTGCTCATCAGGCCGGGGATCAGCTCGTTGAGCGGGCGGACCTTGGTGAGGCTGATGTTGTGCAGGCGGATCTGCTGCAGGCGGCGGGCGCGCTGCACGGCATAGGGCAGGACCTGGGTGTCGGACGGGTAGGCCAGCACGTCGTAGACGTTGGGCAGCAGCAGCTGACCGGCCAGGTAGTCATCGGTGGCACCGATGGCGATGATCTTGGCGTTGGGACTGGCTGCGGTCAGCTGGCGACAGGCGTCCACGGGGGAGTTGGCCTGGCTGGGGCCACCGTGCGTGCCGAAGTCGAGCACGATGACGTCGACTTCGGTGCTGTGCAGCTTGACGATGGCTTTCTTGATACCTTGGATCAGCAGGGCGTCTCTCGCCAGCGGGGAGTTCTGCAGCCCGATGGCATGTTCGGGCGAGAGTTCCACGATCATAAGGTGCTTGTTGCTCATGGACGGATGGGGTGGTCGTCTAGGTGTCGGGTATTCCATCAGAAAGAAAAAAAGCCCCTAAGGACATACTGCACGCTTTGTCCACCCCCAATGTTGGCGGAATGATATTTGTTGCATTGTGTTGTTAGCGCAACAGGTTCTGCCGAGGCCTTCTGTCAGTGGATGTGACAAACTTTGCGTGATGCAGGGGCTGGTTACCGGGTCATGTCAGGTTGGCATGTCGTGTCATCCGGGCCATGTGCGTGCCGGGTGGTGGCCTTGTCGGGGGCTTTCCCGGGGTGGGGTGGATGTCGCTGGATTCCCTGTGTGATGACGTAACATTCATTCAAGATGCTGGATGAGGGGATCGTGATGGCAGCTGAGGAAACAGGGCGGCAAGGCGATGCGGCGGAGGGCGCGGCGGCGCCTGCGCCGATCCTGGGCACGCCCCAGGAGATGCTGGCCTGGGCCTCCGACTGGCTGGCAGCACACGGGGAAGGGCCCTGGCGGGTGAGCGGCCACGGTGCGCTGGGCGAGGCGAGGCTGAAGCACGGGCGCGGGCTGGCGGCGGTCCTGGAACTGCAGGGGGCGGACCCGATCACCCGGGTGCTCGGGCTGCTGGTGTGCAGCGATCCCTGGCCGGATCAGGCGGAGCTGGATGTGCAGCTGGGCGAGGAGCTGGGCGCCTACCTGGGCACGCTGCTGGCCAACTGCCAGCGTCTGATGTCCCTCTCGTTCTCGGCTCTGATCGGCAGCCAGGGGGCGCCGGGGCAGTCGCAGCCGGAGGTGTTGCGCCGCATGACGCTGGCCATGGCACGGGACGTGCGGGTGGTGATGGTGCGGCTGGCGTCGGCCCTGCAGTCGCTGCGCCATGTGGCGGCGCATCGGGGAGCCGGGGATGATGCCGAGGGGCAGGGCTCGTCGCTGGCCGAGGGGCTTGTTGAGCCGGGGGGGGCGGTGGTCCCGGTGTCGGAGGCTGATGTGCAGGGACTGGCGCGGGAGGCGATGCAGGTGCTGGCGCCCCTGGCCAACCGTCTGGGGCTCTACCGCATCAAGTGGGAGATGGAGGATCTGGCGTTCCGCTGCCTGGAGCCGGCGCGGTACCGGGAGCTGGCGCGGGCGCTGGACAGCAAGCGTCCGGAACGGGATGCCTTCGTGGCCAATGCGACGGCCGAGCTGTCGGCGCTGCTGGCCGAGCACGGCATCCAGGCGCAGGTGAAGGGGCGCTCGAAGCACCTGTACAGCATCCACAACAAGTTGCGGGCCAAGCATCTGAGCCTGGAGAAGCTGCATGACCTGCGGGCGCTGCGGGTGATGGTGGAGACACTGGCCGACTGCTATGCGACGCTGGACCTGGTGCATCAGCGCTGGGTGCCGGAAATGGACGAGCTGGACGACTACATTGCCGATCCGAAGCCCAATGGCTACCAGTCGCTGCACACGGTCGTGATGGCTGACGATGGCCGGCCGATGGAGGTGCAGATCCGCACGCGGGCGATGCACGAGGCGGCCGAGTACGGGCTGGCGGCGCACTGGCGCTACAAGGAAAAGAGTGCACCCGGGGGCGGCAAGGTGGTGGTGCCATCGCTGGATGGGCAGGCGCGCATCTCGTGGCTGCGGCAGCTGCTGGCCTGGCAGCATGACCAGGGCGAGCGGATTGCGGGTGAGGAGACCAGTACGGCCGATGATTCCGTGATCTTTGCGATGACGCCGCAAGGACGGGTGATCGAGCTGCCGACGGGCTCCACGGCGGTAGATTTCGCCTATCACGTGCATACGTCTCTGGGGCATCGCTGCCGGGGGGCACGGGTGGACGGGCGGATGCTGCCGCTGAACACGCCGCTGGCCAATGGACAGGTGGTGGAGATCGTCCAGGCCCGGGTGGGCATGGATGAACCGGGGCCCTCGCGTGACTGGCTGAATCCGGCGTTGGGCTTTGTGCGCAGCAACCGGGCGCGGCAGAAGGTCCGGCAGTGGTTCAACGCGCAGGCACGTGGTCAGGAGCAGCTGGCCGGGCGCGAGCGGGTTGAGAAGGCGCTGGCTCGTGAGGGTCGCACGGGGCAGTCGCTGGAGGTGCTGGCCGAGCGGCTGAAGTATCCGTCGACGCAGGCGCTGTTCGCAGCCGTGGCGCGCGAGGAGGTGGGAGCGCGGGCGCTGGAGGCAGCGATCCGCAATGAGCCGGTGGTGCCGCCGGCCCCTGCGCCGGCATCGCCAGCAGCGCCGGAGATGCGCAAGTCGGCGGCGCCCGGGTCGAACGCGGTGCTGGTGATGGGGGTGGACTTCCTGATGACCCATCTGGCCGGTTGCTGCCATCCGGTGCCGCCCGACGAGATCAGTGGCTTCGTGACCCGGGGACGCGGGGTGTCGGTGCATCGCAAGGGGTGCCCGGCGCTGGCCGCGCTGCGCGAGCGGGCGCCCGAGCGCGAACTGGCGGTCTCGTGGGGAGACGACTGGCAGAAGCCCGTGAAGACCAAGGGCGGGCAGCTCAAGCCCCGGCGGTATTCGGCCGGGGTGGTGGTGACGGCCGAGGCCCGTTCGGGGCTGTTGCGCGACGTCCTGGACATGCTGGCGCGCGAGCAGTGCCCGCTGCTGTCGGTGCAGAGTCAGACCGCGAAGGATCTGTCACGCTTCACGCTGGTGCTGGAGGTGCCGTCGGCCGAGGTTCTGGACAAGCTGCGCAATGCGATTCGGCAGATTCCGGGGGTCATGGGCTGCCGGCGGGCCTAGGTGCCAAGGGGCTGTGACGTCGCGTGTCGTCGATGTCAGGGCTGCGGACGCGCACCGCCCGCGCCCGGTCTCGGAGGCCGGGCGGGCCTTCATGGCATGCAGCTGATCAGCCCAGTCCGGGCAGGCTGGAGTCGTCGGGAATGGGTTGCTGGATGGGCTGGCCGGTGGGGTGAGGTGCATTGGCCGTGGTGCCGATGGTGGGCTCGACGCGGCCGCCGGGCAGGGGCCCCCGGGCAGGGGCTGCGGGCGCTTCATCCGTCGCCGTCACGGTGGGCGCTGCACCTTCATCGGGCACGTCTTCCGTGCTGCGCATGGGTTCGAGGTTGTCCATGGTGCCGGTCTCGTCGACGGGGCCGGCATCAGCGTGCATGGCCGTCGGATCGGTGCTGTCCGGGGGCTCGGGTGCCCGTGCGGGATCGGTATCGGAGGCCGCGCTCATCGGCTCAGCCGGGATGGTGCCGGGCGGGTGCGCAGGCAGGGATGGTTCGGCCGTGGGCAGGGTGGCGGCGGCATCCATGCGGCGCTCGGTCTGGGGGACGGCAGGTGGCGCGGCCGGGCGAACCGCCGACTTGGGCCGGAAGGCCCGGCAGACGTCCGGATCGGTCTCGATGTAGGGGGCGCCGATCAGGTCCAGGCAGTAGGGGACGGCGGCGAAGATGCCGGGGATGCGGATCTCGCCGCTTTCCGGATCACGCACGCCTTCCAGGATCTCGCGGATGGACTTGGGCTGCCCAGGCAGGTTGATGATGAGCGTGTTGCCCCGGATGACGGCGGTCTGCCGCGACAGGATGGCGGTGGGCACGAAGTTCAGGCTGATGGCGCGCATCTGCTCGCCAAATCCGGGCAGTTCGCGGTCGGCCACGGCCAGGGTGGCCTCAGGCGTGACATCGCGGGGCGCCGGGCCGGTGCCGCCGGTGGTGAGGATCAGGTGGCAGCCCACGTCGTCGGCCAGTTCGCACAGGGTCTGGCTGATGGCCTCCTGCTCGTCCGGAATCAGTCGGCTGTTGCCCAGCCAGGTCGAGGTGAGCGCCCGGTCCAGCCAGTCGGCCATGGCCGGAATGCCGAGGTCCTGATAGGTGCCACTGCTGGCACGGTCACTGATCGAGACGAGACCGATCTTCAGGGGCGCGGTGTCTTGGATGGAGGTGGACATGGTGGGGACCGGAAGAGTCGTTGTTGGGGCTGCCCGTAAACCGTCGGGGGCGGCGGGCAGGTGGGGAGCACGGCGGCCAGGGGCCGATGACGGGCTGGTGAAACCCGTCCGGGATCAGGCGGGCTCGTCGTCAGCCTGTGGGGCTTTCGCGGGCTGCCAGTCTGCGACCAGGGTCTCGTGCAGCAGGCGGTAGAGCTGGCGCTGCTGACGGGGCGGCTTGCCGGCAGTCTTCTCGCGCCGTGCCTGGACCAGCAGCGCGGGCAGTCCCAGCTGGGCCGCGGCCGGGTGCTCGTCGATGAAGTCGGTGAGCGAGAGGCTTCCGTCCAGCAGGCCATCGCGCCAGCGTTCGGCGCGGTGCATCAGGTGCACGGCGCCCTGGTGGCGTTCCTCGTCCACGGCCAGGGCCTGCTCGATGGCACTGGCGTCCACGCTGCGCATCAGCTTGCCGACGTACTGCATCTGGCGCCGCAGGCCCTCGTGACTTTTCGTGCGGCGGGCCTCGTGAACGGCCTGGGCCAGGTCTTCGGGCATCGGCACGCGAGCCAGCTGCTGGGCCGGCAGCTTCACCAGCCGCTCGCCCAGCGCCTGCAGTGCGTGCATCTGCTGCTTCCTGCGGGTCTTGCTGATGGGGGCGTCGTCCGCGGGCGGTGTGGCGTCCGGAGCGGTGTCGGGGGCGTCGGTGTGGCGGCTGCCGTGGTTCATGAGCGCTCGGGTGGAAGATGGATGGTCGAGTGCTATATGATACTTGTCAGGTTTTTCCCAATATTTACCCTTGTCCATTTTCCATGAGAAAGTCCTCTTCCGCCCAGGCAGCCGGGGCTGCCAGAGCTTCGTCGCGCCAGCCCGTGCGCCGTCTCCGTGCCCGTGCCGGGCATCTGCCGGCCCAGTATCTGGAAGGCGAGGATGGCGAACGCCCGCTGTTCGACTACCGGCGTGAGGATTTTCAGGAACTGGTCGAGGAGACCATGCGTCAGGCGAAGGCACTGGGGGCCACCGCAGTGGTGGCCGAGGTGTCCGAATCCTCGGGGCTGGCGCTGACGGTGCGCAAGGGCAAGGTCGAGACCATCGAACAGACCCGCGACAAGGGGGTGGGGGTGTCGGTCTATGTGGGGCAGCGGCGCGGCCATGCCAGCACCAGCGATTTCAGTCCGCAGGCGCTGGCGCGCACGGTTCGGGCGGCCTACGACATTGCCTCCATCACGGGCGAGGATCCGTTTGCCGGTCTGCCCGACGAGCGTCGTCTGGCGCGTGGTGAAAACGACGTGTCGGGCCTGGCGCTGTTCCAGCCGTGGCACATCTCCGTGCCACAGGCCATCGAGCTGGCGCGCGAGATCGAGGCGGCCAGCTTCGCGGTCAGCCCGCAGATCGCCAACAGTGATGGCGCCTCTGTCTCGGTGGGCCATGGCCACTTCCTGTCGGCCAACTCGCTGGGTTTCTGCGATGGTTTCGCGCACAGTCGCCACACGCTGTCGGTCGGGCCCATCGCCCGCCGGGGACGTGACATGCAGCGCGACGGCTGGTATTCGTCCGCCCGTTCGCCCGCTGACCTGGCCTCGCCCGAGGCCCTGGGTCGCTATGCGGCCGAGCGCGCCCTGTCCAGGCTGGGCGCACGCAAGCTCAGCACCCGCAAGGTGCCGGTCCTGTTCGAGGCGCCGCTGGCGCTGGGGCTGCTGGGCAGTCTGGTGCAGGCACTCAGCGGCTCGGCGCTGTACCGGCAGGCATCGTTCCTGGTGGATTCGCTGGGCAAGCGCATCTTCCCCAACCATATCGACATCGTGGAAGACCCGTTCATCCCCGGGGCGATGGGTACCGGCCCCTTCGATGATGAAGGTGTGGCCACGGCTGCCCGTGATGTGGTGAAGGGCGGTCGGCTCAAGGGCTACTTCCTGTCCTCCTACAGCGCGCGCAAGCTGGGCATGCAGACCACCGGCAATGCCGGCGGCTCTCACAACCTGCGTCTGTCCAGCCGGCTGACGGCACGCGGCGACAACTTCGCCCGCATGCTGAAGAAGATGGGCACCGGCCTGCTGGTGACCGAGGTGATGGGGCAGGGCGTCAATTACGTCACGGGTGATTACTCGCGGGGCGCCAGCGGTTTCTGGGTGGAAAACGGCGAGATCCAGTATCCGGTCGAGGAAATCACCATTGCTGGCAATCTGGCCGACATGTACCGCGGCATCGTCGCGGTGGGCAACGATGAACTCACCCGTGGCACCAAGACCTGCGGTTCAGTGCTGATCGAGGAAATGGCGGTGGCCGGGTAACAGCCATGAACAAGGCCTTTGTGCGCGAGAACGACGACGCCGATGACGACGACGACCTGGAGCCGGAACAGCTGAAGGTCCCGGGCGGCAAGAACTACATCACCCGTGCAGGCTATCAGGCGCTGCGCGACGAGCTGAGCCACCTGCTGGACGTGGAGCGGCCGGAAGTGGTGCAGGTGGTGTCGTGGGCCGCTTCCAACGGCGACCGTTCCGAGAACGGCGACTATCTGTACGGCAAGAAGCGGCTGCGCGAGATCGACCGCCGCATCCGCTTCCTGATCCGCCGCATCGACCGTGCCGAAGTGGTCGAGCCCTCGGCACACCATGGCAATGATCAGGTGTTTTTCGGGGCCACCGTCACCTACAGCGAGCCTGACGGCACCGAGCGCCGGGTGCAGATCGTCGGCGTGGACGAGACGGATCCCCTGGCCGGCAAGATCAGCTGGATCTCGCCGGTGGCGCGTGCGCTCATCAAGGCGCGCGAGGGGGATGAAGTGTCGCTGATGACCCCTCAGGGGCGGATGGAGCTACTGATCGAGTTGGTGGAGTACCCCGCGCCGGTCTGAGCCCGATCCGCCAACTTCAGAAGCGGAAGTCGAAACGGGTGGTGCGCCGGTAGGTCTGCCCGGGCAGCAGGATGGCCCGGCCGTGGCTGGGGCTGTCCGGTGGGAACTGGCTTTCCAGGGCCACGCCGGCCAGGTCGGCATAGTGGCTGCCGTCGCGCTTTTCAGTGCCGCCCAGGTACTGACCCGTGTACAGGTGCAGAGCTGGCTGATCGGTGTGGACCTGCAGGCTGACGCGACCGTCGGCCGAGCGCAGTTCAGCGGCCAGCTGCAGGGCAGCGCCGGTCGAGGAGTCTGAAGGGGTTTCACCCAGCAGGAAGCTGTGGTCGTAACCCTTGACCTTCTGCTGGTCGATATCTCGCAGGAAGTCGGCATCCAGCCGCTTGGGCTGGCGGAAATCGAAGCCTGTGCCTTCCACTGCACGGGGAGCGGCATCGGGAATGCCGTCCGTGCCCACCGGCTGGTAGCGATCGGCGTGAATCTGCAGCATCTGGGCCAGACCGTCATCACCATCGCCGCCGTTCAGGTTGAAATAGGCGTGGTTGGTGAAGTTGCACGGCGTGGGTGCATCCGTGGTGGCGGTGTAGACGATCGTCAGGGCGTCGTCGTCATCCAGCAGGTACTGCGCGGTGGCATTCAGATTGCCCGGAAAACCCTGGTCGCCGGCCGGGCTGAAGATCCGGAACGTGGCCTGGTGCTCATCGGCCGAATCCAGTGTCCATAGCTGGCGGGCCAGTCCCTGCCGGCCCCCATGCAGGATGTGGGGCGGCTGGTTGGCATCCAGCACGTGGTCGCCAAAACGTGCCTGGGCAATGCGCCCGGCGTAGCGGCCAACGCTGGCCCCCAGATAGCTGCCACCTTCCAGCAGCATGGCCACCACGTCGCGACTGCCCAGCAGTACCTCACGCACCTGGTCGGGCAGCGGTAGCCGGCACGAGGTCCAGGTGGCACCCAGCGGATGCAGGCCGATGGTGATGCCGCGGCGGTTGTGCAGGGTCAGTCCGGCGGAGGTCAGCGCTTCTTTCATGGTGTTCGGGGAGAAGAGGATCCGAAAGCGTATCAGGGTACACCATGGAGGCTGTCCGTCCGACCCTGTACCGGATACGGTCGTGGAATGGCGGGCAGCCGTAGACCCCTGGGGGCCGGATGGGGCCCCCTTTCCGTGCCTGTTCAGAGCACGTGTGCGCCTTCGCGGGCACGACACAGGTGGACCTGTGCAACGAGCCCACCGCTGCGCGCCGGGTAGTCGCGCTGCACGGCCTGCGTCACCTCATCGACCAGCGATTCCGGGACCAGCGCCACCACGCAGCCGCCGAAGCCGCCACCGGTCATCCGCACGCCACCGCGCTTGCCGATGACGGCAGAGATGATCTCCACCAGGGCATCGATGGGGGGGACGGTGATGGCGAAGTCATCGCGCATCGAGGCATGGCTTTCAGCCATCAGCGTGCTGAGCCGTTCGACATCATGGGCACGCAGTGCCTGGGCGGCTGCCAGCGTGCGGGCGTTTTCCGTGATGACATGGTGGGCACGCCGGTAGACGAGCGGGTCCAGCTCATCGCGGGCAGCCTGCAGCTGGGCCAGGTCGACATCACGCAGTGCCTTGACGCCGAAGTGGGCAGCGGCGGCTTCGCACTGCTCGCGGCGGGTGTTGTATTCGCTGCCCACCAGCCCGCGCTGCACCTTCGAGTCGATGATCATGACCCGCAGCTCGTCGGGGATGGCGGCCGTCTCGGTCTCCAGGCTGCGGCAGTCGATGAGCAGCGCATGCCCGTCCTTGCCGAGTGCCGAGATGAACTGATCCATGATGCCGCAACGGCAGCCGACGAACTCGTTCTCGGCCTGCTGGCCCAGCAGCGCGATGTCGCGCAGGCTGGCATCAAGCCCGAAGGCGGTCTGCAGTGCCTTGCCCACGGCCACTTCCAGCGCAGCCGACGAGCTGAGGCCTGCACCCTGCGGCACGTTGCCGCTGACTACCATGTCCAGCCCATGGGGCAGCGGACCGAAACGCTGGATGAAGACATCGACGACGCCGCGGATGTAGTTGGCCCAGCCCTTGTCACTGTGCTGGGGACGCGCGTCAGCGGCGAACTCGTCACGCTGGTTGTCATAGTCGGCGGCCACGACCCGGATGCGATTGTCGGTGCGCGGCGCGATGGCGACTTCGGTGGCGAAGTCGATGGCGCAGGGCAGCACGAATCCGTCGTTGTAGTCGGTGTGCTCGCCGATCAGGTTGACACGACCCGGTGCACGGATGACGTGGGTGGCTGTGGCGTTCAGTTCCTGCTTCAGCAGGGCGGCTGTGTCCTTGATGGCGTGGGCGGAGGGCTGGCAGGTGCTCATGATCGGAAGGAGGTTGGATGCGGGGGGTCATGCCCGGCGTGTCTGGCGCCCGCCGGGATGAACCCGTCGCGTCTTGCGGGATGCTTGCGATGAAAGCGTCAGGAAATCTTGCCCGGAAACAAGGGCAAACCGGCGTCGATGATGGACGGGGGGCCAGCCAGCGACGCCGGGAAAAGGTCAGCGGCCGGCTGCCTCGCGGTAATGGACCTCGGGCAGGGCGCGCAGCCGCTCGGCCGCCTGTTCAGCGGTGAGGTCGCGCTGGGACTCGGCCAGCATTTCGTAGCCCACCATGAATTTCTTCACCGTGGCCGAGCGCAGCAGCGGCGGGTAGAAATGCGCATGACATTGCCAGTGCGCCGTGTCTTCCTGGCCGAACGGCGCGCCATGCCAGCCCATCGAGTACGGGAAGCTGGTGTGAAAAAGGTTGTCGTAGCGACTGGTGAGCTTCTTCAGCACGATGGCGAGATCTTTCTGCTGCTCGGGCGTGGCGTCCATCAGCCGGGGCAGTGCGGCCTTGGGCATCAGCAGGGTCTCGAAGGGCCAGACCGCCCAGTAGGGCACCACGGCCAGCCAGTGCTCGCCCTCGACCACGATGCGGGTGCGCTCCTGCAGCTCGCGTTCGACATAGTCGAGCAGCAGGCTGCGGCCATTGGCCTGGAAGTAGCGGCGCTGGGATTCATCCGCACGGGCCACCTCGTTGGGCAGGAAGTCGCTGGCCCAGACCTGACCGTGCGGGTGCGGGTTGGAGCAGCCCATGGCTGCGCCCTTGTTCTCGAAGATCTGCACCCAGCGCCAGCGTTCGCCCAGTTCACGGTACTGCTGGATCCAGGTGGCGATGATGGTCTCGATGACGGCAGGCGGAAGCTCCGGCAGCGTCTTGCCGTGATCGGGCGAGAAGCAGATGACGCGCGCGGTTCCCCGCACCGCCATGCTCTTCAGGAGCGGATCGTCGGAACGGTACTCGGGCGTGTCGGGCAGCAGCGCCGGGAAGTCGTTGGGAAAGACGTAAGGCTGCGTGTAGTCAGGGTTGACCTCGCCACCGATGCGCGTGTTGCCCGGGCACAGGTAGCAGCTCGGGTCATGGCTGGGACGGGGTGTGTCGTCGACGTTTTCCTGCTGGCCCTGCCAAGGGCGCCGGGCGCGATGGGGAGAGACCAGAACCCAGCTGTCCTGCAGCGGGTTGTAGCGGCGATGCGGGTGTTCGGTGGGGTCGAACATGATGTTGGTTGCGCCCGAAGCGGGCGGCGAGAGGCCTGAAAATGTCTCCGACGTTGCCATTTTGTGCGCGGACTGGCAAGCCATTTCCGCACACATTGACGGTTCCGGGCAGGCGGCTCGGACCCCCGCCGTCCGGGCGTTGCTTCATGATGACAGCGGTGAGCACTTTATCACATGCCCATGGTCGAGGGTATACTCGCGCCGCCGCAAAGGTGGAAGAATGAATACGAACGGCAGGATATCATTCTGTCGCGAAGGATCTTCCGAACAGGTCGGAGCAGGGTGTCGGGTCCGGTTGCTCCATGAGTTTCCTGGGCAGGAGGAGGTGAATGCCCTGCATGTCCCGGGTGTCTTGATGAATGGATGCCCTTGGATAATGCGGCCCACGGTGCGGTCAGGGTTTTCCCCTATAGGGTTTTCCCTGATTTGCGCGGATATTTGGCGCGCCGCATGCGGCTTGTTCAGAAGGTCTTCCGGGTCAGGTCCGTTTTTTTCGGATCGGGCTGGCCCGGGCAATTTCAAACTGGAGATCACGATAATGAAGAAGACTGTCCTGGCTGTCATGCTGTCGGCCGCCACCCTCGCTTCCGCCGCCCAGGCAGCCGATCGCGTGGGCGTCACCATTTACAAATACGACGACAACTTCATGTCCACCATGCGCAAGTCGCTGGAGGGCATCGCCAAGCAGCAGAAAGACATTTCGCTGCTGATGAACGATTCGCAGAACAACCAGTCGATGCAGAACGACCAGGTCGACATTCTGCTGGCTCGTGGCGTGAAGGCGCTGGCCATCAACCTGGTGGACCCTGCAGCCGGCACCACGGTCATCGACAAGGCCAGTGGCCAGGATGTTCCCGTGATCTTCTTCAACAAGGATCCCGGCCAGAAAGCCATCGATTCCTACGCCAAGGCCTACTACATCGGCACCGACCCGGTGCAGTCCGGCGTGATCCAGGGTGACCTGATCGCCAAAGGCTGGAAAGCCCATCCGGAGTGGGACCTGAACAAGGACGGCAAGCTGCAGTTCGCCCTCATCAAGGGTGAGCCGGGTCACCCGGATGCCGAGGCTCGTACCGAGTGGGTCGTGAAGGAGCTGGAAGCCAAGGGCGTGAAGACCGAGCGCCTGTACATGGACGCTGCCCTCTGGGATGCTGCCAAGGCCAAGGACATCGCCCAGGCCTGGCTGTCCGGCCCGAACGCCAACCGGATCGAGGTGATCATCTCCAACAACGACTCCATGGCCATGGGCGCCATCGAGGCCGCCAAGGCTCAGGGCAAGAAGCTGCCCATCTTCGGTGTGGATGCCCTGCCGGAAGCCCTGCAGCTGGTGAAGAAGGGTGATCTGGCCGGTACCGTGCTGAACGACGGTGCTGCTCAGGCCAAGGCCATCCTGGCCGTGCTGCCCAACCTGATCGCCGGCAAGGATGTTGCCGAAGGGACCGGCTACGAGTTCAAGCAGCGTTATCTGCGTCTGCCCTACATCGGTGTGGACAAGGACAACCTGGGTGAATTCCTGAAATGATCCGGCGCTGATGCCGAGAAACGGGCGCTTGCGCCCGTTTCTTGTCATCGCAAGAACAAGAGGCGCTTCGATGTCACCCCCGATGAGCGATGCTGCACCGGCAGGCGAGTTCCTGCTGGAGATGCGCGGCATCAACAAGAGCTTTCCCGGCGTCAAGGCGCTGGACAATGCGCAGCTGAAGGTCCGACCCCATTCCGTGCACGCCCTGATGGGTGAGAACGGCGCGGGCAAGTCCACGCTGCTCAAGTGCCTGTTCGGCATCTACCATGCCGATGCAGGCGAGATCCTGTTCTGCGGCCGTCCGGTCGCGTACCGCACTTCGAAGGAAGCGCTGGAGAACGGCATTTCCATGGTGCATCAGGAGCTGAACCTGGTGCCGCAGGTGTCGGTGATGGACAACCTCTGGCTGGGGCGCTATCCCCAGAAGGGGCCCTTCATCGATCATGCGAAGATGTACCGTGATACCAAGGCGATCTTCGACGAGCTGGGCATCGACGTGGATCCGCGCCAGAAGGTGGCCGAGCTGACGGTCTCGCAGATGCAGATGATCGAGATCGCCAAGGCGTTCTCGTACAACGCGAAGATCGTCATCATGGACGAGCCCACCTCCTCGCTGTCCGAGAAGGAGGTCAACCATCTCTTCGGCATCATTGAAAAGCTGAAGGATCGTGGCTGCGGGATCATCTACATCTCGCACAAGATGGACGAGATCTTCCGCATCTGCGACGAGATCACCATCCTGCGCGACGGTCAGTGGATCGACACGCGACCTGTCGCGGGCCTGACCTTCGATGATGTCATCAAGATGATGGTCGGGCGCGAACTGGGCGAGCGTTTCCCGGAGAAGACCAACAAGCCGGCCGAGATCGTGCTGGAGGTTCGGGGGCTGACGGCCCGTAACCAGCCGTCCATCCAGGACGTGTCCTTCGATCTGCGCCGGGGCGAGATCCTGGGCATTGCCGGGCTGGTGGGTGCCAAGCGTACCGATATCGTGGAGACGCTCTTCGGCATCCGTGAGGCCAGTTCAGGTGTGGTTCGGGTGCGCGGCAAGGAAGTGCGCAACACCAGCAGCGTCAAGGCCATCCGCAACGGCTTTGCCCTGGTGACGGAAGAACGGCGTGCCACCGGCATCTTTGCCGGGCTGGGCGTGGACTTCAACTCGCTTATCGCCAACATGCCGCACTACGAGCATGCAGGTCTGCTGCAGCAGAAGAACATGCAGGGTGACACCGACTGGGTCGTCAAGTCGATGAACGTGAAGACGCCCAGCCGTCGCACGCAGATCGGCTCGCTTTCGGGCGGCAACCAGCAGAAGGTCGTCATCGGACGCTGGCTGCTGACCAAGCCTGACATCCTGATGCTGGATGAACCCACACGCGGCATCGACGTGGGGGCGAAGTTCGAGATCTATCAGCTGATCAACGACCTGGCGGTACAGGGCAAGAGCATCATCATGATCTCGTCCGAGATGCCCGAGCTGCTGGGTGTGTCCGACCGCATTCTGGTGATGAGCAACGGTCGCGTGGCCGGCATCGTCAATACCCGGGAAACCAGCCAGGAAGAGATCCTGCAGCTGGCTGCCAAATACCTGTAAAAGAGGATTCCACCGTGAGCTTCTCTCGCACGCCCCTGCAGATGGCCGGGGACTTCTTCAAGGAATACGCGCTGTATTTCGTATTCGTGATCCTGCTGGCCGTCATCATCACCCAGGACAGCACCTTCCTCAACATCACCAACCTGTCCAACATCCTCACGCAGTCGTCGGTGCGGATGATCATCGCGCTGGGTGTGGCTGGTGTGATCGTCACGCGAGGCACCGACCTGTCGGTGGGTCGCCAAGTGGGTCTGGCTGCCGTGGTGGCTGCCACCATGCTGCAGGCTGTCGACAACGTCAACAAGGTGTTCCCCGAGATGGGCGTGATGCCCATTCCGGCGGTCATCCTGCTGGTGTGCGCCATTGGCGCGCTGATCGGCCTGCTCAACGGCATCATCGTGGCCATCCTGAACGTGACCCCGTTCATCGCCACGCTGGGCACGATGCTGATCGCCTACGGCGTGAACTCACTGTACTACGACGCGGTGGGCTCGGCGCCGATCGCGGGCTTCGACAGTGCTTTCCGCAGCTTCACGCAGGGCTACTTCTCCATCCCGATGGGTGGGCTGGGCAACTTCCGCCTCAGCTACATCACCATCTATGCACTGGTAGCCATCGTGTTCACCTGGGTGCTGTGGAACAAGACCCGCTTCGGCAAGAACCTCTTCGCCATCGGCGGCAACCCGGAAGCCGCAGCTGTGTCCGGCGTCAACGTCACGCTGAACCTGATCGGCATCTACGTGCTGTCGGGCATCTTCTATGCCTTCGGCGGCATGCTGGAGGCAGGTCGCATCGGTTCGGCCACGAACAATCTGGGCTTCATGTACGAGCTTGATGCCATTGCTGCCTGTGTGATCGGTGGCGTGTCGTTCAGCGGCGGCGTGGGCACGGTGGCCGGCGTGGTGATGGGCGTGATCATCTTCCAGCTGCTGAACTACGGTCTCAGCTACATCGGTGTGAACCCGTACTGGCAGTACATCATCAAGGGCGGCATCATCGTGCTGGCCGTGGCGATGGACTCGATGAAGAACGCACGTCGCAAGTAATGACGGACGCTGGGCCCGGTTTGCCGGGTCCATGAAGGTCCATCAGAAAAACACCCATTGCCTTGGCGGGCGATGGGTGTTTTTTTCTTGGGGGGCAGATTTGCCTGCCGCAGACCAGAGGAAGGGCAAGGAGAGCCAAGCCGGGCGTGTCAGGCCCGGGTGATGGTGCGGGTCTGCGGGAGCTTGCGCAGGCGTCGGAAGACTTCAGCCAGGTGGTCGCGGTCCTGGACCTGCAGCGTGAAGCGGATGATGGCCACCTGTTCGGACTCGGTGTCCATGGCCACCTGCAGGATGTCGGCATTGCTGGCGGTGATCTCGCTGGCGATGCGACCCAGGATGCCGCGCTCGTCGTCGGCGGTGATCTCGATGAGGGTGCGGAACATGCCGCTGACTTCCTCGTCCCACTCCACGTCGATCCAGCGTTCGGCGTCGCGACTGATCTGCTTGCGGGCGGTTTCGCAATCCATGCGGTGGATGGACAGGCCATGGCCGCCGCGCATCTGGCCGATGATGCGGTCGCCGGGCACCGGGTGGCAGCAGGTGGCGGCCTGCAGCGAGATGCCGTCGATGGACTGGATGACGATGGGGGCGGTGTGCGGGGCCAGGGCCGAGGTGACGGCGCTGCGGCCGGTGCCGCCGCTGATGTCGAGCGAGATGGCTCGTGCCACGACCGGGGCCAGCTTCAGGCCCAGGCCGATGTCGGCGTAGAGATCGGTGAGGGACTTGGCGGCGGTGTCGCGGGCTGCCTTGTCCAGCACGGCGGGATCCAGCTCGTCGATGTCGATGCGCAGGCTGGCCAGGGACTGGGTCATCAGCCGGCGGCCCAGTTCGACGGATTCGTCGTACTTCATGCGCCGCAGGAAGTGGCGAATCTCGGCACGGGCCTTGCCGGTACGGGCGAAGGTGAGCCAGGAGGGGCTGGGGCGCGCGTTGGGATCGGCGATGATCTCGATGATGTCGCCGTGGGTGAGCTCGGTGCGCAGCGGCACCGGGTCGCCGTTGATGCGGGCAGCCACGCACTGGTTGCCCAGGTCGGTGTGCACGCTGTAGGCGAAGTCGATGACGGTGGCGCCCCGCGGCAGGCCCCGGATCTGGCCCTTGGGCGTGAAGACGTAGACGGCGTCGGGGTAGAGGTCGACCTTGACGTGATCGATGAATTCCAGCGAGTCGCCGGTCTGCTGCTGGATGTCGAGCAGCGACTTGAGCCAGTCCAGCGTCTTGATCTGCTGGTTGCCGGCGTTTTCGCCTTCGGTCTTGTAGAGCCAGTGGGCGGCGACGCCGGCTTCGGCGACGCGGTGCATCTGGGGCGTGCGGATCTGGAACTCGATGCCGCCGCCGTGTGGGCCGACCACGGTGGTGTGCAGCGACTGGTAGCCGTTCTTCTTGGGGATGGCGATGAAATCCTTGAAGCGGCTGGTGTTGGGCTTGAAGGCGCTGTGGATGGCGCCCAGCGCCAGGTAGCAGGCGGCCAGGTCGGGCACGATCAGGCGCACGCCGAAGAGGTCGTAGACCTCGGAGAACGAGACGTGCTTGTCCACCATCTTGCGATAGATGGAGTAGAGCGATTTTTCGCGGGCGCTGATCTCGGCCTGCACGCCCATTCTGGCCAGCGCCTTCTCGATGGTGCTGGTGACGCGGCCGAAGGCGTCGCGTCGCGTGCGCGCGGCCACTTGCATGGCCTTGGCCAGCGTGCGATAGCGCAGTGGGTGCTGGTAGCGGAAGGACAGGTCCTGCAGTTCGCGGAACAGGCTGTGCAGCCCCAGCCGGTTGGCGATGGGGGCGTAGATCTCGATGGTCTCGTTGGCGATGCGCACCTGACGGTGGCGGCTGACGGCATCGAGCGTGCGCATGTTGTGCAGCCGGTCGGCCAGCTTGACCAGGATGACGCGCACATCACGCGCCATGGCCAGAAGCATCTTGCGGAAGGTCTCGGCCTGGGCGGTTTCGCGGCTGCCGAACTCCATCTTGTCGAGCTTGGACAGGCCGTCGACCATCTCGGCCACGACGCGGCCGAACTGCTGGTTGAGTTCGGCCTGGCTGACGGCAGTGTCTTCCAGCGTGTCGTGCAGCAGGGCGGCGCACAGGGCGTCGGCGTCGAGCTGCCAGCTGGCGCAGATGAGCGCCACCGAGATGGGATGGGTGATGTAGGGTTCGCCGCTGGAGCGCTTCTGGCCGCTGTGGGCCTGCTCGGCCAGCCGGAAGGCGCTACGGATGCGCTGCAGGTCGGTCTCGGGCAGGTAGGTACGAGCCTCGGCCAGCAGGGGCTCAAGTGATACCAGGTCGGCCCAGGTGGGCTCGTCGCCACCGGTAGACGGGGCCAGGTGGGCGGCCGGCGTGAAGGCGGTGATGACGGGGGCGGCCGTGGGCTGGGCGAATTCGTCGTCAGCCGGGCGCTCGTTGGGGTTGGGGGCTTTCCGCTCGGGTCGGGAAGGATCGGTGGCGGATGCCGGCGCCTGCCGGGAAGCCTCGTCGCCGGGATTGTGTTCCGTTGCCGGGAGGGAACCCGGTGCGTCGGTCATCACAGGGGCCGTATCGGTGTCGGAGCCGGACGAGGAGGGCATGATGGGCTGGCGGGAAATAGGAGAGACAGGACCGCGCAAGGCAGGGGCCGCGCGTGCGGCTGATCCCTGCCTTCCCGGCGGGTGCTTACGTGGGGACGCGCCGCAGCATCTCGCGGCCGACCTGGCCGGCAGCCACTTCACGCAGGGCGGTGACGGTGGGCTTGTTGCGGCTTTCCACCTTCGGGGTGTGACCCTGGGCCAGCATGCGGGCGCGATAGGTGGCGATGAGGGTCAGCTCGAAGCGGTTGGGAATCTGTTTCAGCGAATCTTCGACGGTGATGCGGGCCATGGAGGAAGGTCCTTGGTTCAGGCGGTCATGCCTAGGGATTGGAAGAGCGAGGCGTTCTGGGCAGCCTGCTGACGGAAGCGGCAGCGGGCCGAGTCTGCGATGCTGACGAGCTGTTGGCGCGCCTGCTCAAAGTCTTGATTGACAATGATATATTGAAACTGCGCAGCATGCGCCAGTTCGCTGCGGGCTGCCGCCAGACGGCGCTCGATGGTGGCGGCGCTGTCCTTGCCCCGGGTCTGCAGGCGCTGCTGCAGCACTTCCAGTGAAGGCGGCACGACGAAGATGGAGACGGCCTCGGGGTAGAGCGCCTGCACCTGGGCTGCGCCCTGCCAGTCGATTTCCAGCACGATGTCGGTGCCGGCCGCAATCTGCTCGTCGATCCAGAGGCGCGACGTGGCGTAGAAGTTGCCATGCACCTCGGCCCATTCCAGGAATTCGCCGGCATCGCGCCGGGCCATGAAATCGGGCTCGTCGGTGAAGAAATAGTCTTCGCCGTGCTTCTCGCCCACGCGCGGGGCGCGGGTGGTGAAGGACACGGAATGGCGGATGTGCGGGCGTGCCTGCAGCAGTGCGCGCACCAGCGTGGTCTTTCCGGCGCCGGAAGGCGCCGCGATGATGAGGATTGAGCCGGCGTTGGACGACATGGATGGATGCGGATGGGCCCCACGTGAGCGGGGCCGTTGGCGGAATCCGCTATTTTATCGTGATCAGGCCTTCACTTCTGCATCCTGCGTGAAAGCGATGCCGCGCGCTTTCAGGGCCTTGCGCACGCCGGCGCCGTAGGCCGGGTCGGCCCGGTCGAAGTGGGTCAGCTGGCGGTCGATGATGAAGGCGGGCACCCCCTGCATCGAGCCGGCGATGTTGGCAAAGAGCCGTTCCTGCTGCGCGCTTCCCAGCAGGCGGAACAGGGCACCCGGCTGGCTGTAGTCGTCGTTGCCTTCGCGGTGATCGTAGCGATCGGCGTCACCCCTGATCTTCAGGGGCGGCTCGCGGAACTGCGGGGCCTGCACCGCACCCCCGAACGAGTTCGGTTCGTAGTAGGCGTCGACCGCGCCACTCCTCGGGCCCATGAAGTTCATCTGGCCGTCGGTGTGGTAGTGATGCACCGGGCAGCGCGGCGCGTTGACGGGCAGCGCCTCGTAGTGCGTGCCCAGGCGGTAGCGGTGGGCGTCGGCGTACGAGAAGATCCGTGCCTGCAGCACCTTGTCGGGGCTGGCGCCAATGCCGGGTACCAGGTTGCTGGGCGACATGGCCACCTGCTCGATCTCGGCGAAGTAGTTCTCGGGGTTGCGGTTCAGCTCCATCACGCCCACCTCGATCAGCGGGTAGTCGGCGTGCGGCCAGACCTTGGTCAGGTCGAAGGGGTTGTAGGGTGTCTTCTCGGCGTCAGCCTCGGGCATGACCTGGATGTACAGCGTCCATTTCGGAAATTCGCCGCGCTCGATGGCGTTGAAGAGATCCTCCTGGTAGCTTTCGCGGGTCTTGCCGATGAGGGCCTCGGCCTCTTCGTTGGTGAGGGTGCGATGGCCCTGCTGCACCTTGAAGTGGAACTTGACCCAGAAGCGTTCGCCCTGGGCATTCCAGAGACTGAAGGTGTGGCTACCGTAGCCGTTCATGAAGCGTGGGCTGGCCGGGATGCCCCGGTCGCTCATCAGGATGGTGACCTGGTGCAGGGATTCGGGCGACAGGCTCCAGAAGTCCCAGGCGGCCGTGGCGCTGCGCAGGTGGGTGCGCGGATGGCGCTTCTGTGTGTGGATGAAGTCGGGGAACTTGAGCGGATCGCGGATGAAGAAGACGGGCGTGTTGTTGCCCACCAGATCCCAGTTGCCCTGGTCGGTGTAGAACTTCACGGCAAAGCCGCGCACATCACGCTCGGCGTCGGCCGCGCCCATCTCTCCGGCCACGGTGGAAAAGCGCGTGACCAGCGGCGTGACCTTGCCCACTTCCGAGAAGATGTTGGCACAGGTATAGCGCGTGATGTCCTGGGTGACGGTGAAGGTGCCGAAGGCGCCCCAGCCCTTGGCGTGGACGACACGCTCGGGGATGCGCTCGCGGTTCTGGTGGGCAAGCTTCTCCAGCAGGTGCCAGTCCTGCATCAGCACCGGGCCGCGCGGGCCGGCCGTCAGGCTGTTCTGGTTGTCGACCACCGGGGCACCGGCCGTGGTGGTCATGACGGGACATCGCTGGGTGGGGTTCTGGGTCATGGCTTGTTCTCCGTGGAGGTTGTCGGGATCCCGGCGCATCGTGACGCCGGGAAAGGGGACGTCTTCGTCGATGCCGGGACTTTACGGAGCGCAGGTCAATAGGTCTATTGAATTGTTTTTACTGAATTGATAGTGAGTAATGATCGTCTGAAGGATGAGGGCTGTGACCATCTCCGCCCGCCGGTCTGTCCATCCGTCGGCATGACGGTGGCATGACGGCGGCGAAAGGTGACAGGGTGAGGGTGGTTGATGACCCATGGATGACGTCGGCACCCGGGTGAGGTGATGGCGTCGTCATCACGCTGCGACCATCTGTCGGGTGTCGGCTGCCGATGGTCGGTGTTGTGGTCGGGGTCGCCGAGGGCAGGGCATCGCTGGCCTGTGGGGGAGAGGCCGGCGGAAAGCGGCCTGGCAAGGATGTTGGCGCAGCTGCTTGCCGGGACATGGAATGATTGTTCCGATTTGTGAGATATAAGTTATCTATTGGCTGACTTTGTTTTTGTGGTCATTGCCGTTACAGTCTCGGCATGGCGACGGTACGCGATGTCGCGGGGTGCTGTACCTTGTGGCCTGTCGGTTCAGTACGCTTGGCCTGCCACGCGGAATGATCTTTTCGCGGGGGGCAGCGGACTGCCGGTTGATGTGCATCCCGGGCACGACGGAGCAGGGTTTCGCTGGTGTACCTGCCGTCATCGCCCTTCGCTTTCCGGACATTTTCATCCAGACGTGACCCGTTCAGGGCCACCTGGAGCTTTTCCATGACAGACAAACCTGCTCGATATTCCTCTCCCGCCATTGCCCTGCACTGGCTGATTGCCCTGGCGCTGTTCGGGCTGATCGGCCTGGGCTTCTACATGACGGGTCTGCCGATGTCGCCCGCCAAGCTTCAGTACTTCTCGTGGCACAAGTGGGCGGGCGTGACGATCTTCCTGCTGGTGCTGGTGCGCCTGGGCTGGCGGCTGGTGTCGCCGCCACCGGCCATGCCGGCCGCCACCTCGCCGCTGATGCGGCTGGCGGCCCATCTCGGCCATCTGGCCCTGTATGTGCTGATGCTGGCCATTCCGCTGTCGGGCTGGCTCATGAGCTCGGCCAAGGGCTTTCAGACGGTGTGGTTCGGCGTGCTGCCGCTGCCTGACCTGATCGGGCGCAACCTGGAGCTGGGCAAGCAGCTCTCCACCCTGCACCTGGGCCTGAATGTTGCCCTGCTGGTCATGGTGGCTGGCCATCTGCTGGCCGCGCTGGTGCACCAGCACGTGCAGAAGGATGGCACGATGTACCGGATGCTGCCGATTGCACGGCTGCGCCCTTCGGTTGCGATCGACTGATTCTGTTTTTCCCCGAATTCCTTTTTCAGACTGGAGCGACAACGATGCGTATTGCTCGCCTGCCGGTGGCGCTGGCCACCGCCTTTGCCCTGGTGGCGCTGCCCGGTGCAGCGGCTGCCGTGGAATACACGAAAATGGAGCCCGCCGGCAGCAAGGTGGCCTTCCAGTATCAGCAGCTGGGCGTGAAGCTCGATGGCCATTTCAAGCAGTTCTCGGGCCAGGTGAGCTTCGATCCGGCCAAGCCCCAGACCGGCAAGGCCTCGCTGGATGTGGAGCTGGGCAGCGTGGATGCCGGCTCGCCCGATGCCGATTCCGAGGTGGTGACGGCGCCGTGGTTCAACGTGGAGAAATTCCCCAAGGCCCATTTCGAGTCGACCTCGATCACCGCCAAGGGCGGGGACAGCTACGAGATCGCCGGCAAGCTGACCATCAAGGGCACGACGAAGGACGTGAGCTTCCCGGCCACCTTCAAGGCCGATGGCAACAAGGGCACGTTCTCGGGATCGCTCTCCATCAAGCGTGGTGACTTCGCCATCGGCGAAGGCGACTGGGCTTCGACCGACATCGTGGCCGGCGACGTGACGATCCGCTTCGACCTGAACGTGGCTGCCCAATGAGCGGGCCGGGCGCCTGTCGGGTGGGGTTTTTCCTCCTGACGTGTGCCTGTCCTCGGGTGCGTGATTTTCTTCGGCAGCAGTTTCCTGCCGATCAACCGGGGCGGCCGGCCCAGGCCGGTCTGTCCCCTGACTGTTTCAAGTTCATCCAAACAACATCATCCAAACAACAAAGGAGCTGGTAATGATGAAAAAACTGATCAAGTTCTCCGCCATTCCCGTGCTGGCCGTGGCTTTCTCGGCCCCCGCGCTGGCAACGCCCAAGAGCTACGTGGTGGATCCGACCCACTCGTTCGCCAACTTCTCGTACACCCACATGGGCCTGTCCGAGCAGGAAAGCCGCTTCGATGGCACGTCCGGCACGATCGTCTATGACGCCGCTGCCAAGACCGGTGCGGTGAATGTCGAGATCGACACGACCTCGGTGGACACGGGCTCCGACGCCCTGGACGAGCACCTGCGTGGCGCCGACTTCTTCGATTCGTCCAAGCATCCGAAGGCCACCTACAAATCCACCCGCATCGTGTTCAAGGGTGACACGCCGGTGGCCGTCGAGGGCAACCTGACGATCAAGGGCACGACCAAGCCCGTGACGATGACGATCGATTCGTTCTCGGCCAAGGAGCACCCGATGAAGCGCAAGGACGCGCTGGGTGCGAAGGCTCACATGAAGATCAAGCGCTCGGACTTCGGCCTGAGCAAGTTCGTGCCCGCCGTCAGCGATGACGTGCTGATCACCATCCGCGTCGAAGCCGTGGCCGAGTAAGACCCGGTCAGCCGGTCCCCGAATTCGGGGATCCGGCTTTGCCAAAAAAAAGCGCCCGAAAGGGCGCTTTCTTGTTTCCTGCCTCGGGTATCAGGCGTCCTGTGCTTCCGGTGCGTCTTCCAGCGCCACGTCCGTGGTGCCCTCGCGCACGCGGGTGGGCAGGCCCATGCCGGCCTGGAGCCGGAGCAGCGGCAGCGGCGGCAGCTCTTCCACGTTGACCATGCGCTGCACGTCCCAGGTGCCGTCGGCGATCAGCAGCGCCGCAGCGGCAGCCGGCACACCGGCGGTGTAGGAGATGGCCTGGCTGCCGATCTCGGCGTAGGTCTCTGCGTGGTCGCAGACGTTGTAGAGGAAGACCTCGCGCGGCTTGCCATCCTTCTCGCCCTTGAGCAGCGTGCCGATGCAGGTCTTGCCGGTGTAGTCCGGAGCCAGCGAGGCCGGGTCGGGCAGCACGGCCTTGACCAGCTGCAGCGGCACCACCTCCTGGCCGGAATCGAGCTGCACGGGCTGCTCGGAGAGCAGGCCCAGCGACTTCAGCACCGAGAAGACGTTGATGTAGTGCTCACCGAAGCCCATCCAGAAGCGGATGGTGGGGATCTTCAGGATCTGCGACAGCGAGTGGATCTCGTCGTGGCCGGTGAGGTAGGTGCTCTGCGTGCCCACGACCGGCAGGTCATCGGTGCGGCGTACCTCGAACATCTGGTTGGAGACCCACTGTCCCTGCTGCCAGGTCCAGGCCTGACCGGTGAACTCGCGGAAGTTGATCTCGGGGTTGAAGTTGGTGGCGAAGTAGCGGCCGTGGCTGCCGGCATTCACGTCGATGATGTCGAGCGAATCGATGCGATCGAACCAGCGCTGCTGCGCCAGCGCCGCATAGGCGTTGACGACGCCAGGATCGAAGCCGATGCCGAGGATGGCCGTGACGCCTTTCTGCTGGCACTCGTCACGGTACTTCCATTCATAGTTGGCATACCAGGGCGGCTGCTCGCAGATCTTGGCCGGATCTTCGTGGATGGCGGTGTCGAGGTAGGCGGCGCCGGTGTCGAGGCAGGCGCGCAGCACCGCCATGTTGACGAAGGCCGAGCCCACGTTGATGACGATGTGGATGTCGAGCTGGCGGATGAGCGCCCGGGTGGCGTCGATGTCCAGCGCATCCAGCGCGTGTGCTTCGAGGATGCCCGGTTCCTGCAGGCTGCCCCTGGCATGGATGCTGTCGATGATCTGCTGACACTTGGCCGGATTGCGGGAAGCCAGGTGGATGGCACCAAGCTTGCGGTTGTGCTGGGCGCACTTGTGGGCCACCACATGACCGACTCCACCAGCGCCAATGATCAGGACATTTTTCTTCATGCCAGGATGACTCCGCGAGTTGAAGGGGTTGTGAAACCCGACCATCCGGCAAGAGGAATGCCGGCGGCCGTGAGGGGGGACTGCCGCATCAGGACAGGCTGTCGCGGTAGTCTTCGTAGCCGAAGCGGCGCTGCATCTCGATGCGGCCATCAAGCCTTCTGACGGCGATGGCGGGCATGGGCACGCCATTGAACCAGTTCTTCTTGACCATGGTGTAGCCGGCCGCGTCCTGCAGCGAGATGCGGTCGCCGGGGCGCAGCGGATGGGGGAAGGAGAACTCGCCGAAGATGTCGCCGGCCAGGCAGGTGTTGCCGGCCAGCTGACAGCGCCAGGGGCCTTCATCGGGCAGCACGCGGGCCGGGAGCTCATAGGTGAGCAGGTCCAGCATGTGGGCCTCGATGGAGGCGTCGATGATGGCGATGGGCTTGGCGCGTTCCAGCACGTCCAGCACCGTCACTTCCAGCGTGGCGGCACCGGTGACGGCGGCCTCGCCGGGTTCCAGGTAGACCTGCACCTGCATGCGGTCGGCGAAGGCGCGCAGCCGGTCGGCCAGGGCCTCCAGCGGGTAGCCGGGGGCCGTGTAGTGGATGCCGCCGCCCAGGCTCACCCACGACAGGCGCTTGAGCAGCGGGCCGAACGTCCGTTCGATGCGATCGAGCATGCCGGAGAACTGCTCCAGACTGCGGTTCTCGCAATTGTTGTGGATCATCACGCCGCTGATGAGGTCGGCCACCTGCTCGATGCGGGCGGGATCGGATTCGCCCAGCCGGCTGTTGGGGCGGGCGGGGTCGGCCAGCAGGTAGGGCGAGTTGCTCACGCCCGGGTTGAGCCGCAGGCCCAGCGGGGTCTTGCCGCAGAGATTGGACAGGCGCTTGAGCTGGCTGATGGAGTTGAAGATCAGCTTGTCGGCCAGGCGGGCGGCCTCGGTGACCTCGCCGGGGGCCCAGGCCACGCTGTAGCCGTGGGTCTCGCCGCCGAACTTCTCGTGCCCCAGGCGCACCTCGTTGAGCGACGAGGAGGTGGTGCCGTCCAGGTACTCACGCATCAGCGGAAAGACCGACCAGCCGGCAAAGCACTTGAGTGCGAGCAGCGCCTTGGCCCCCGAGCGTTCACGCAACCGGGCGATGGTTTCCAGGTTGGCGCGCAGACGGGTCTCGTCGATCAGGTAGCAGGGCGTGGGCAGGCTCATTCCGTGGAGGACTCCAGGCGGCAGGAGGGGGTGGACGATGTGCGTTGCCGGCAGGCGGGCGAGGGCACGGGAAGCGGGACGGGCGCCGGCGCGAAGGAGGGCGCCGGGGGCTTGCATTGTGTGTCGGGACACCGTGCGCCGGACGGGGCCGGTGGCGGGTGAGGCCCGGATGGAGGCGGCGCCTGAATGACGACCGCACAGGCCGCGAACTATACCGTCTGTGGCGTTTTTGTCAATTTGAGGGGCGTGCCCCCAAAGAAAAACCGGATGCAGCCCTGATTGCGGGGGCTGCATCCGGTCCGGGGATGGCGCGGAGGGCGTCAGGCGATCACTTCCAGCCGCCGCCCAGCACTTTGTACAGCTCCACCAGGTTCTGACGCTGCGCCGTGCGGGCCGTGATCAGCGCCTGCTGGGCCGCGAAGTGCGAACGCTGGGCGTCCAGCACGTCGAAGTAGCTGGCCACGCCGTTCTTGTAGCGCAGGTTGGCCAGCTCCAGCCGCTCGCCTTCGGTCCTGACCAGACCCTGCTGGGCATCGAGCTGCTCGACGAGACCCCGGCGGTTGGCCAGCGCGTCCGAGACCTCCTGGAAGGCGGTCTGGATGGCTTTTTCGTAGCTGGCGATGGCGATCTTCTGATCGACCTTGGACACGTCCAGGTTGGCGCGGTTGCGGCCGTAGTCGAAGATCGGCAGCACGGCGTTCGGGTTCAGCGTCCAGATGAACTTGCCGTGGTCGAACAGGTCGTCCAGCTGGCGGCTGCCGAAACCGGCCGTGGCCGTGAGCGAGATGCGCGGGAAGAAGGCGGCCCGCGCCGCGCCGATGTTGGCCTCGGCGGCCCGCAGCTTCAGTTCGGCCTGGCGGATGTCCGGGCGACGCATGAGCGTCTCGGACGGAATGCCGGCCGGCAGCTCCTGCAGCTCGACCCGGTCGCCGTGCGTATCGGCGGTGATCAGCTCGGCCGGGGGCTGCTGACCCAGCAGCACGGCCAAGGCGTCGTAGGCCACGTCACGCTGGCGCTGCAGCGTGGCCAGGGTGGCGCGCGCCGTGTAGACCAGCGAATCCGCCTGCTTGGCATCCAGCTCGGAGGCGGCGCCGTTGCGGTACTGCAGCTGGGTGAGCTGCTGTGAATCCTCACGCGTCTTCAGCGTGGCGCGGGTCAGCGCCAGCTGCTCGTCCAGCGACTGCAGGCCGAGGTAGGCGTTGGCCACGCCCGCCACCAGGGCGATCTGTGCGGTGCGCTGTGCTTCTTCCGTGGCCATGTAGCTGGACAATGCCGCCCGGGTCAGATCCTTCACCCGTCCGAAGAAGTCCAGCTCGAAGGCCGTGATGCCCAGACCGATGCTGTAGTTGCTGGTCTGTTCCCCGGTGAGCACGCTGGGCTGACGCTGCAGGCCGAAGGAGCCGTTGACCGAGGGCAGCCGATCGGCACGCTGGATGCGATACAGGGCCTGGGTACGCTCGACGTTGAGCGCGGCCAGCCTCAGATCGCGGTTGTTGTCCAGCGCGATCTGGATGAGCTGCTGCAGCGCGGGGTTGACGAAGAACTCCTTCCAGCCGATGTCGGCCGCCACCGGCTGGGCGGCAGCCGTGGTGACCGGATTGCCGGCCGCGTCCTGGGACGTCGACGGGCGGGCGGCGGCGTCATGGGGCTGGGCGTGGGCAAACTGGTCGGGCACCGGGGTGTCCGGGTTCTTCGGCAGAGGGGCCAGCGAACCGCAGCCGGCCAGCACCAGCAGAGCTGTCAGCACACTCAGGCGGGCCGGCATCCGTGCCTGCCCGGCACGGCCGGCTGCCTGCCGGTGTGCCGCCGGGCGGGAGGCGGGGGAGGCGTCCCCCGGGCGCTCAGTGATGGTAGTCATGGGAAAGGCTCTCCGAATGCTTGGGTTCCGTGGCCAGTGTGTCACGACGACGGAACAGCCACATCACGATCACATAGAACAGCGGCACGAACAGCAGCGCCAGCACGGTGGCCGAGATCATCCCGCCGACGACGCCGGTACCGATGGCGCGCTGGCTGGCCGAACTGGCCCCGGTGGCGACAGCTAGCGGAACCACGCCCAGCGTGAACGCCAGCGAGGTCATCAGGATGGGTCGGAACCGCAGGTGGGCAGCCTGCAGCGCCGCAGCGGCCACCGACTTGCCCTGCTCCTCATGCAGTTCCTTGGCGAACTCGATGATCAGGATGGCGTTCTTGGCCGACAGACCGATGATGGTGATCATGCCGAGCTTGAAGTAGACATCGTTCTCGAGCCCGCCCCACTGGGCGGCCAGGACGACACCGAGCACGCCCAGCGGCACCACCAGCAGCACCGACAGCGGAATGGCCCAGCTTTCATACAGCGCGGCCAGGCACAGGAAGATGGCCAGCAGCGAGAAGGCGTACAGGATGTAGACCTGCGAGCCGGAGCGCTTCTCCTCGAAGGAGATGCCGGTCCACTCGTAGCCGTAGCCCTGGGGCAGTTCGGCCACCAGCTGCTCGACCTTGGCCATCACGTCACCGGTACTGATGCCCGGCAGCGGCGTGAATTCCAGCCGGATGGACGGGTAGCCGTTGTAGCGGATGGTCTGCATCGGGCCCACCGCCCAGCGCACGCTGGCAAAGGACGAGAAGGGCACGACCGCGCCCGAGGTGTTCAGCACGTTCAGCTTCAGGATGTCCTGGGGCTGCATGCGGTCCTTGGCATCGGCCTGCACCATGACGCGCTGCAGACGTCCCTGGTTGGGGAAGTCGTTCACGTAGGTGGAGCCCATCATCGTGGACAGCGTGCTGCTGATGGACGCAAACGGCACGCCCAGGGCATTGGCCTTCTCGCGGTCGATGTCGACCTGCAGCTGCGGAGCGTCATCCAGACCGTCCATCCGCACCATGGCGAACATGCCGCTCTTCATGGCCAGGCCCGTGAGCTGCTTGCTCGCCTGCATCAGGGCGTCGTGGCCCTTGCTGGAGCGGTCCTGCAGTCGCAGCGTCGCACCGCTGGCGTTGCCCAGCTCGGCAATGGCCGGCGGCGACAGCGGGTAGACGAAGGCATCGCGGATGCCCGCCAATGCCATCTGGGCCCGCTGGGCCAGGGCAGCGGCCGAGTGCTCTTCACCCTGGCGCTCGTTCCAGTCCTTCAGCGTCACGAAGGCGATGGCCGCGTTCTGGCCGTTGCCGCTGAACGAGAAGCCCAGCACGCCGATGGTGTTCTTGACCTCGGGCTGCGCCATCATGAACTGCTCGATCTGCTTCATGGCATCCAGCGTGCGCTCCTGCGAGGCACCGGGCGGCAGCTGGACGTTCACCACGATGTAGCCCTGGTCCTCGTTGGGCAGGAAGCCCGAGGGGATGCGCATGAAGAAGAAGGCCGTGACACCGATGATGACGCCATAGAGCAGCATCCACCAGGCCGAACGCCGGATGACGCGGGCCATGCTGCTTTCATAGCGCTTGGCCGTGCTGGCAAAGCCGCGGTTGAACCAGCCGAAGAAGCCGCTCTTGGCATGATGGTGGCCGGCCTCGACCGGCTTCAGGAACGAGGCGCACAGCGCCGGCGTGAGCGACAGCGCCAGGAAGGCCGAGAAGCCGATGGAGGTGGCCATGACCGCCGAGAACTGGCGGTAGATGTTGCCCACCGCGCCGCCGAAGAAGGCCAGCGGGATGAACACCGAGATCAGCACCACGGTCACGCCCACGATGGCGCCCGAGATCTGACCCATGGCCTTGACGGTGGCCTGCCGGGGCGGCAGCCCTTCCTCGCTCATGATCCGCTCGACGTTCTCCACCACGATGATGGCGTCGTCCACCACGATGCCGATCACCAGCACCATGCCGAACATCGTGAGCACGTTGATGGACATGCCCAGCGAGAGCAGCACGCCGAAGGTGGCCAGCAGCGCCACCGGCACCACGATGGTGGGAATGAGGGTGTAGCGGATGTTCTGAAGGAACAGGAACATCACCAGGAACACCAGCACGATGGCTTCACCCAGCGTGTGCACCACCTGCTCGATGGAGATGTCCACGAAGTCCGAGGTATCGTAGGGCACCTGCCATTCCATGCCTTGCGGGAAGAACTGCTGCAGCTCCTTCATCTTGGCGTGGACGGCACGGGCCGTGGACAGCGCATTGCCGGTGTTGGACAGACTCACGCCGATGCCGGTGGCGGGCTTGCCGTTGATGCGGGCGGTGGTGGCATAGCTCTGACCGCCCAGCTCGATGCGTGCGACATCCTTCAGGCGCACGGCTGCACCGCTGCTGGTGGTGCGCAGCACGATGTTGCCGAATTCCTCGACCGTGCTGAGCTGGCCCTTGACGTTGACGTTGGCCGTGATCGGCGTGCCGTGCAGGTTGGGCAGAGCGCCGGTGGCGCCGGCCGAGACCTGGATGTTCTGACCCTGGATGGCCGAGACCACGTCGGCTGAGGACAGCTTGTAACTGTCCAGCTTGGCCGGGTCGACCCAGATGCGCATGGCGCGCTCGGCACCGAACAGACGGGCCTGGCCCACGCCTTCAATGCGCTGGATCTCGGGCAGGATGTTGCGCGAGGCATAGTCACCCATGCCGATGGTGTCCAGCGACGGATCGTTGGACGATAGCATCACGAAGGTGAGGAAGTTGGGGCGTGCCTTCTCGATCTGCACACCCTGCTGGGTGACGGCACTGGGCAGCCGGGGCGTGGCCCGCGACAGGCGGTTCTGCACGTCCACCTGGGCGAGATCCTCGTTGGTGCCGTTCTCGAAGGTGAGCGACAGCGTGCCGGTACCGTCGGCCTGGGCGACCGATTCCATGTACATGAGGCCCGGCGAGCCGTTCATCTCGCGCTCGATGATGCTGAGCACGCTGTCTTCCAGCGTCTGGGCCGAGGCGCCCGGGTAGGTGGTGCTGATCCGGATGGTGGGGGGCGCGACGTTCGGGTACTGCGAGACGGGCAGCTGGGTGATCGAGACGACCCCCAGCACCATCAGGAACAGCGCCACGACCCATGCAAAGACGGGGCGGTAAATGAAGAACTTGGCCATGAAACTTGCCTCTTACTTGCTGTCGCCGTGCTTGTCGGCACCCTGAGGCTGCTGGCCCTGGGCGCCGCCCTGGGCGGCCTGCTGTTGCGAGACCGGCGGCTGTCCCGGTTTCCAGGGCACCGGGATCACCTTGGGCACGCGCAGCATCTCCACCAGCTGGAAGCCATCGACCATCACCTGGTCACCGGCCTTCAGGCCGCCGACCACCACCCAGTTGGCACCATGGGCGCCGCTGATCTGCACCGGCACCTGCTTGCGGGTGGCGGCGGGCACTTCCTGCGGCTTGCCGTTGGGACCCTGCGGGGGCATCGTCACGGTGCCGGCAGGTTCCAGGAGGGTGAGCGTGTCGCCCTGGGCCGTACGGGTCACGGCCTGCTGGGGCACCAGGATGGCGTCGGGGATGGCGGCCTGGTCGAGCACGGCACGCACGTACATGCCCGGCAGCAGGGTGCCGTCCGGGTTGGGCACCTCGGCGCGCAGCGTCACCTGACCGGTGCTCTCTTCCACCGTCAGGTCAGTGAACAGCAGTGCGCCCTTGTGCGGGTACTCGGTACCGTCGTCGAACTGGATGCGCACGCTGGCGCTTTCGCCATGGCCTTCGGCGGCCTTGAGCTTGCCGCTGGCCAGACCCTGGCGCAGCTTCATCACGGCCGATGCCGGCTGGGTGATGTTCACGTACACCGGATCGATCTGCTGGACGGTGGCCAGCGGGGTGGCAGCCCCCTGGCCGACCAGCGCACCTTCCGTCACCAGCGCACGGCCGATGCGGCCGCTGATGGGGGAGGTGACCGTCGCGTACGACAGGTTGATCTGGGCCGTCTTCAGGTTGGCACGGGCCACGGCGATGTCGGCAGCGGCCTGGCGCTGGGCCGACACGGCGTTGTCATAGTCCAGCTTGCTGATGGCGTTGGCCTTCATCAGCGGCGTGTAGCGGGCCACCTTCTGGGCAGCCAGCTTCTCGGCCGTCTGGGCGCGCACCAGGGCAGCCTGGGCACTGTTGTAGGCGGCGCGCAGCGGGGCAGGGTCGATCTGGAACAGCACCTGGCCGGCCTTCACGTCACTGCCTTCCTTGAAGAGGCGCTTCTCCAGGATGCCGGCGGCACGGGCGCGGATCTCGGCCACGCGCGACGCTTCGACCCGGCCCGGCAGGTTCTGGGAAAGGCCGACGGGTGAAACCTGGGCCTGGATCACGCCGACGGGCAGAGCCGGCGGCGTGCCGCCGCCGGCCGCCTGCTGCTGGCCGCCCTGCTGGCAGGCGGCTACGGCGGCCAGCGCGACGCTGGTCACGATTCCCTTGACGACCATGCCCGCAAGACGGGGCTGGCGTTTATGGCGGCCGTCTTGCCGCGAAAGAGATGTCTGATTCATGGACATGCAGGATGAACGAAAGTGCCGGAAAGGGCGGCGGCAACGGCCGACCCGTGTCGCGGACGGATGAAACGGAGGGGAAAACGGAGTGCGGAAGGGCTGCCTGGCACGCCCAACTGGCGAGTTCCGTGAGTGTGGCCTGTCGCCGGTCCTGCACCCTGGTCCGTGCCCGGGCATCGGGAACAGGGGGCGGGTGGCGCGGCCACGAAGGTTGTGGCGGAGCTGGGTCGGGCGATGTACCCGTCCCGGCCAAGTGCGGGCCCGGATGGCTTTTGCCACCCGGGCTCGCAAGGCCGGATCACGGATCCGGGAGAGCGCCCCGAATGACGGGGCGCCGGGTACTGCAAAATGTAGCAAATGGCCAACGACACAATCATGGAAAACCATGAATCGCCTCGCGGACAGGCTCAGCGCTTGTCGTCCTCGGCAGCACCGCGCTCAGGGGCGGCGGCCCTGGAGCGGGCACGCAGCTGGCGACGCGGAGCGGGTGCGGCATCGGTTGCGGCCGGAGCCGCAGGCTGCACGCCACTGCCCAGCACCGGCTGCAGCAGCGGCACCAGGATCGAGAAGAGCTTCGGGTTGCCGGCCAGCATCTGGCCGCCATCCAGATAGTTCGCCTCGCCGTCGAAGTCGCCCACCAGACCGCCGGCTTCAGTGACCAGCAGGCTGCCGGCAGCCACGTCCCAGGGCTTGAGCCCCAGTTCGAAGAAGGCGTCGAAGCGGCCGGTGGCCACATAGGCCAGATCCAGCGCGGCCGAGCCCGAGCGGCGCATGATGGCGCCCTTGTCGACCAGCGGACGCAGCACCGTCAGGTAGGCGTCCTCGTCCTGGTGACGACGGAAGGGGAAGCCCGTGCCCAGCAGCGAATCCTCCAGACGGAAGCGCTTGCTGGCGCGGATGCGGCGGTCGTTGAGGAAGGCGCCCCGGCCACGGGTGGCCGTGAACAGCTCGTTGCGGTTGGGATCGAAGATCAGTGCCTGGGTGATCACGCCGCGCTCCATCAGGGCGATGGAGATGCAGTAATGGGGCAGACCATGAATGAAGTTGGTGGTGCCGTCCAGCGGATCGATGATCCAGACGTGCTCCACGTCCTTCAGCGGGGTGTCGGCCGGGGTGGACCGGCCGGGCTTGAAGCCGGATTCCTCCGCTAAGATTGCGTGGTCTGGGTAGGCCGCAAGCAGCGTCTCGATGATGGCGGCTTCGGAAGCACGATCCACCTCGGTGACGAAGTCGTTGCGGTCCTTGCGGGTGATCTGCACCGTTTCGATGTCGACACTGGCGCGGTTGATCAGTCGGCCAGCCTGCCGTGCGGCACGCACGGCGACATTGAGCATCGGATGCATGGTGACTCTTCAGAAGAACAATTCCGGGATTCTACATCAACAAATGACCGAGCGTTCAGAAACTCACCGCAAACTGGATGCATTCAGCCAACACCTGCTGGATGCCTGCCGGTTCGTGCTGGTTTCGCCCAGCCTGTCGGCCAATATCGGGGCGGCCGTGCGGGCACTCACCACCATGGGCATCCCGGAACTGATGGTGGCGGCACCGCGTGACGCCGCGTTCCGTGAAGACGCAGGAGCGCTGGCTCTGGCCGCGGGTGCGGAGGCGCGGCTGGCCCAGGTGGGCAGCCGTCCCGGTCTGGACGCGGCGCTGGCCGACTGCCAGCTGGCGGTGGCGGTCAGCGCCGAGGGGCGAGAGTTCGGGCCGCCGCCCGCCTTTCCGGGGCCCCTATGCGCGGAGGTGCTGGCCATGCTGTCGGCCGGGCAGGTGCAGCGGGTGGCCTTCGTCTTCGGTACCGAGCGTACCGGGCTGGGCACGGCCGAGATGGCGCGTTGCCAGCGCTGGCTCACCATTCCGGCCGATGCTGATTACAGTTCCCTGAACCTGGCGCAGGCGGTGCAGATCGTCGCGTTCTCGCTGCGGCAGGCGGTGCTGGAGCGGGAGGCGGCGCGCGCCATGACCCGTGGGGAATCCGCATCAGGTGGAGCGCCGAGCGGAGAGCTGACCCGTGCCCTGGATGGACAGCCGACGGATGTGCGCGGCCGTGGAGATGAGGCAAGTCTGGGGACTGGCGTGCGCCACGATGGCAACCGGGGCGTCCGGCCAAGTGAAAGGCTGGCCGATCTGGGGGCCGTGGAAGGGCTGTATCGGCATGCCGAAAGCAGCCTGGCGGCGCTGGGCACGCTGGATCCGGCCCGGCCGCGGCGGCTGATGGCGCGGCTGCGGCATCTGTTTGGCCGCACCTCGCTGACGGCGGCCGAGGTGGATCTGCTGCGCGGCATCTGCCGCGACATCGATCGGCGGACGAAGCGAGCTCAGTCTGCAGTGACGGGCAGTGCCATGCCTTCGGCGAAGGACATGACATGACCGCGCGGCGGGGTTGAGGCGTCGCCTTCGGTCCAGTCGCTCAATACCCAGCGGGTACGTTGACCGCGCGGATGCGACCACCGATGCAGGGCGGGGCGATGGGTGTGACCATGCACCAGGACCGGGCAGTCATGGGCATCCATGGCCGCATTCACGGCATCGCGGTTCACGTCGGCCAGCACGGCCGCACTCTGTTGCTGCTGGGCACTCTGCTGACGCAGCGATTGCGCCAGCGCGATGCGCTCGGGCACGCTGCGCGCCAGCAGTGCGGCCTGCCAGGCCGGCTGGCGGCACTGGGCACGCCATTGCTGGTAGGGCACGTCGTCGGTGCACAGCGGATCGCCATGCGAGAGCAGCACCCGCTGGCCGCCGATCTCCACCACGGTAGGATCCGTCAGCAGCGTGGCGCCGCAGCGCTGACTGTAGGTGGGGTGCCCGGGCTGGCCGGGCAGCGGTGAATCGATCAGGAAATCCCGATTGCCGTGCATCAGGAAGGCTTGGCCGCCCTGGCCGGTGAAGTCGTGCAGCAGTGCTGCCAGCCGCTGCGCGGCCGGCCCCACGGCATCGTCGCCGATCCAGTACTCGAAGAGATCCCCCAGCAGGAAGAGCGTGCTGCCCGATGCCGGCGGGGCCTGCAGGCGTGCGGCCAGCTCGGTCAGGAAGTGCTCGACCAGTGCCGGATGGCGGTCGTCCAGGTGCATGTCCGAGGCGAACAGCACCCGGTCGGGATCGGGCAGGCTGGGCAGGGCGGCACCGGACACGGCTTACTTGACCCGCTCGACCGATTCGATGATCACCGCCTCACGCGGCACGTCGGCGTGCATGCCGGCGCGGGTGGTCTGCACCTGGGCGATCTTGTCCACGGTGTCCATGCCCTCGATCACCTTGCCGAACACGGCATAGCCGTTGCCGTCCGGCTGCGGGTAGTTCAGGCCGTTGTTGTTGACGGTGTTGATGAAGAACTGGGCGGTGGCGGAGTCAGGCACGCTGGTGCGGGCCATGGCGATGGTGCCGCGGTCGTTCTTCAGGCCGTTGCGCGACTCCAGCGGGATCGGGCTGCGGGTGGGCTTCTGCTGCATCTTCGCGTCGAAACCGCCGCCCTGGATCATGAAGTTGCCGATGACGCGGTGGAAGATCGTGTCCTTGTAGAAGCCGTCGTCGACGTACTTCAGGAAGTTCTCGACGGTCTTGGGGGCCTTTTCCGGGTACAGCTCGATCACCATCTCACCCAGAGAGGTCTTCATCCGCACCTTCGGCGCGGCTTCGGCGGCGGCGCCATCGGACGGGCCCGACATCAGCAGGGCGCCGGTGAGCAGGGCCAGTACGGGCGACAGCAGGGAGTGGGGACGGGTGAAACGGATCATGAGGGTGTTGCTCCTGTGAAAAACGGTTTGTCATGAAGGCCGGGTCCGGGCATCAGGCCCGGGGCAGCCGGCGACGTGGACGTCCGTCCGGATGGGCCACGGGATCGTGTGGCCCGGCCCGGCGCGGGACGGATCATTCTGTGGGCGAAGACCCGCGGGGTGTCGCGGACTCGCCCGCCGGGGCACGCTTGACGGCCGATTCTGCCGGCCGTGTGACGGAACGGGAAGCATCGCCCGAAGAACGGTCGGTGGACGGTTCGAGCAGCGTCTCCAGCGCCTTCAGCCGGGTGGCGCGCACGGGGCTGGGGGCCAGCTTCTGGGCATGGCGCCAGCGCTGCGCCGCCAGCTGCAGGTACAGATCGCCCAGATTCTGGTAGGCCACCGCATAGTCCGGAACCGAGCGGATGGCGGCCTCCAGGGCATCGCGGGCGCCTTCCAGGTTGCCCTGGGCCGCCCGGACCACGGCCAGGTTGTTGTAGGGCTCGGGCAGCTCGGGAAACTCCTCGATCAGCCCGTTGAACTCGTGCTCGGCATCGGCCATCCGCTTGAGCTGAAAGAGCGCCAGCCCTTTCAGGAAGCGCAGCCGGGCATCCCCCGGTGCCTCCTGCAGGGCCGCATTGGCCATGGCCAGCGCCCGGGCCGGATCGCGCCGGTTCAGGGCCGCCTGCGCCTGCCGGCGCTGGTTCTCCAGCTCGGCACGGGCATCGGCAGGCTGGCCCCCGCGATTGACCGGCAGGGGATCGGCCAGGCTCGCATCCGCACCGTCATTGCCTGTACTGCCTGTTGAGGCGCGCGAGGCCTGAGCCGATGCAGCATCGCCCTGGCTGCTGTCCTGCGTGCTGGCTGTCGCTTCGTCGGCCGTTGTCTCGACCAGGGCCCCGTGCGAGGACGTGATGGCACTGTCCAGCCGCTGGGTCGATGCGCTGTCGGCAGCGCCTGCCTGGGTGGCGGCCAGAATCAGCGCCGGCAGCAGTGCCATTCGCATCAGGGAGGCGGGCAGGGAGGAAACGGTGGGCATGGGCGACGAACGGATGAGACGGAAGGGGTGCAAAGGAAAGGGCAGGCCAGGGCGCGCGGGCATGCACGTGATGTCATGCGCTCTGGAATACCGTTTCAGTGCGGGGGCGATCCACGACTGTCGGTTACACTCTGAGTTTAGTGCGGCATTCTAGAGCGTGCAGCGGGCGGCATGTGCATTTGTCCTTGCAGCCTGGCCGGCGCTTGGGGTGTGCGCCACAGGTGCGGTGGCCACAGGCTTTCCCGGGTCTGTTCCGGACATGGGGCCGCGTGTTCACGGTGCTCTCGTCCGTCGCACCCGCCCTTTCCATCCATTTTCCGTTCCCTACCGTCGACCCTCCATGGCCCGGACGCTCAAGCTCTACAACTCCCTGACCCGTCGCAAGGAAGACTTCCAGCCCCTCGAAGCGGGGCGGGTGGGGCTGTATGTCTGTGGCATGACGGTCTACGACTACTGCCATATCGGCCATGCGCGAATGCTGGTGGCCTTCGACGTGGTGCAGCGCTGGCTGCGTGCGCGTGGCTATCAGGTCACCTACGTGCGCAACATCACCGACATCGACGACAAGATCATCCGTCGTGCCGTCGAGAACGGCGAGACGCTCTCCAGCCTCACCGGCCGCTTCATCGCCGCCATGCACGAGGACGAGGCCGCGCTCGGTATCCAGCGCCCGGACCTGGAACCGCGTGCCACCCAATACGTGCCGCAGATGCTGGATCTGGTGAGCCTGCTGGAAAAGAACGGCTACGCCTACCGCAGTGGCGACGGCGACACGCTCTTTCGGGTCCGGCGCTTTGCCGGCTACGGCCGTCTGGGCGGCAAGTCGCTCGATGACCTGCGCGCCGGTGAGCGCGTGGCCGTGGCCGCCGGCAAGGAAGATCCGTTCGACTTCGTGCTCTGGAAGGCTGCCAAGCCCGAGGAGCCGGCTGAGGCCTGCTGGCAGGGGCCGTTCGGACCGGGGCGTCCCGGCTGGCACCTGGAGTGCTCGGCCATGTCCACCCGGCTGCTGGGCCGGCAGTTCGACATCCACGGCGGCGGGGCCGACCTGCAGTTCCCGCACCACGAGAACGAGATCGCCCAGAGCGATGCCGCCTATTTCCCCGAGGGCGGCAAGAGCTTCGTGCGCTACTGGCTGCACAACGGCTTCGTGCAGGTCGATGGCGAGAAGATGTCCAAGTCGCTGGGCAACTTCTTCACCATCCGCGACGTGCTGAAGAAGTTCGACGGTGAGGTCATCCGCTTCTTCATCGTCCGTTCGCACTACCGTAGCCAGGTCAATTATTCCGATGCCGGGCTCGACGACGCCCGTGAATCGTTGCTGCGTCTCTACAACGCGCTCTCGACCGACTGGCCGGCCGCACAGGCTCAGGTCGAAGGGCAGGCCGGGCAGGGGGCAGCAGCATCGGCCGGGGCAGGCCAGGCTGCCGTTGCTGTCTGCTCCGACGGTGAGGTCGCCCGGGCTGCCGTGGCCGCCATCGACTGGTCCGAACCGCGCGCCATGCGCTTTGCCGAGGCGATGGACGACGATTTCAACACCCCGGTGGCCGTCTCGGTGCTGTTCGAGCTGGCCACCGATCTCAACCGCACCCGTGATCCCGCCATCGAGCGTCAGCTGCGCGGCCTGGCCGCCGTGCTGGGGCTGCTGGGGCAGGATCCGGTCGCAGTGCGCCGCAACGGATTGCGCGGCGCAGCAGCTCATGAGGGCGATCTCGACGATAATGCGATCCAGGCATTGGTCGACGCCCGATTGGCTGCCCGCAAGGCTCGGAACTTCGCCGAGGCCGACGCCATCCGCCAGCAGCTGGCCGAGGCCGGCATCACCCTTGAAGACGGTCCCGCCGGCACCACCTGGCGGCGTTGAAGGTCGCACCGACATCTATGAAGACAACCTATCTGGATTTTGAACAACCCGTTGCCGAACTCGAGAGCAAGATCGAGCAGCTGCGCTACGTGCAGGGAGAATCGGCCGTCGATATCGCCGAGGAGATCGACCGGCTGCGCTCGAAGTGCGATTCCAAGCTGAAGGATCTCTACGACAAGCTCACGCCCTGGCAGACGGCCATGGTGGCCCGGCATCCGCAGCGCCCCTACACGCTGGACTACATCCGTGCGCTGATGACCGACTTCCACGAGCTGCACGGTGATCGCGCCTTTGCCGACGATCCCGCCATCGTGGGGGGCGTGGCCCGTTTCGATGGCCGCAGCGTTGTCGTCATCGGCCACCAGAAGGGGCGCGACGCCAAGGAGCGCACGCACCGCAACTTCGGCATGCCGCGTCCCGAGGGCTATCGCAAGGCGCTGCGCCTGATGAAGCTGGCCGAGAAGTTCGGCCTGCCCATCATCACCCTCATCGACACCCCGGGTGCCTTCCCCGGCATGGGGGCCGAAGAGCGTGGCCAGTCCGAGGCCATCGGCCGCAACCTGCTGGAAATGGCGGCCCTCGAAGTGCCCATCATCAGCATCGTCATCGGCGAAGGGGGCTCGGGTGGTGCGCTGGCGCTGGGTGTGTCCGACATCCTGATGATGCTGCAATACAGCGTCTACTCCGTCATCTCGCCCGAGGGCTGCGCCGCCATTCTCTGGAAGAGCGCCGAGAAGGCCTCCGAGGCAGCCGAGATCATGGGCATCACGGCCTCACGCCTGAAGGCCCTGGGGCTCATCGACGAAATCATCGACGAGCCGGTCGGCGGTGCTCACCGCGACATGAATGCCATGGTGGCCAAGCTGCGCCCGGCCATTGCCGAGGCCCTGCGCCAGCTCTCCGGCATCCGCCGCGCTGACCTGGTGCGCCAGCGCCAGAGCCGCATTGCCGCCTACGGCAAGTTCAAGGAAGTCACGGCCTGACCCGCCATCGGGCAGACTGCCTGCCATGCCCGGCCGCACCGCGCCCGGGCATGATCCGCCGGATCCACTGACCTGACGATGACCGACGACACGCCCGTGGATGCCTTGCGCCAGTGCCTGCAGCGTGCAGGCCTGGGGCCCGACGACACACTGCTGCTGGCCTGTTCGGGCGGGCGTGACTCGCAGGTGCTGATGCACACCGTGGCAGCTCTGCGCCCCGTGGTGCGGGCCGCCGTGGCCCATGTCCACCATGGTCTGCAATCCCGCGCCGATGACTGGCTGGCCTTCTGCGCCGCCGAAGCCTCCTCGCTCGGGCTGCCGTTCCTGTCGCGCCAGCTTCGGGTGTCTGCCGGTTTTGGCGCCCTGGGTCTGGAAGCCTGGGCCCGGGCAGGGCGCTACCGCGCCTTGGCCGACATGGCGGCCGAGATCGGCGCCCGGGTGGTGCTGACCGCCCATCACGCCAATGACCAGCTGGAGACCGTCGAGCTGCGCCGCCGTCGGGGTAGCGGCCTGCTGGGCCTGGCCGGCATGCGCGAATCCTCTCCCATGCCCCACGCACCGGCCGGCATGCGCGTGCTGCGACCCTTCCTGGGGCTGTCGCGCCAGCAGCTGACCGAGTGGGCGCAGGTGCGCGGCATCCAGTGGGTGGAAGACCCGTCCAACCAGGACACGCGTCTGGCCCGCAACCGGGTGCGCCGCTTCCTGGATCGGCGTCTGCGTGACGACGCGCTCTCGCTGCCCGATGAGCTGGCCTCCATCGGCCTGCTGCAACAGGCGGCTGATCGTCTGCTGGGTCAGGCCGAGGCCGACGTGGCGGCCTGCACCGTGCATCTGGCGTCGCACACCGCGGCAGCCGACTGGCCCATGCTCTCCCGGTCGGCCATGATGGGCCTGGACAGCATGCGCCGGGCCGAGGCGCTGCGCTGGTGGCTGGGGCGGCTGGGCTGCCGCATGCCGTCGCGCCTCAAGCTTTTCGAGATCGAACGTCAGCTGCTGCTGGCCGCAGCCAGCCAGGCCCTCGTTCGCCACGACGGCATCACCCTGCTGCGCTACCGCGACCGCATCGGTGTCCTGCCCGAGGTTCCGCCCATCACACCGCTGCTGCTGCGCTGGAAAGGCGAGACCTTCGTCGATCTGCCCGCAGGTCGGCTCTATATCGAACAGGCCGGGCCCGAGCAGGCCATGCGCACGGCCGCGCCGGATACGGTGGATGCCGACTGGCTCAGTCGCACCGAGATCCTCATCGACCAGGGGCGGGGAGGCGAGCGTCTGCGCCTGTCCCCATCCTCGCCCAGTCGCAGCTGGAAGAAGCTGATGCAGGCGCGCGGCATTCCCGCCTGTCTGCGCGCCTGCCTGCCGGTGATCCGCGCGGACGGCCAGCCCATCCATGCGGCACCGTTCGGGCTGCTGGCCGACATGCCGCCCGATGCCCACGCAGCCTACGCGGCCTACGGCAGTAGCGGCCCCCGCGTGCACCTGTCCTGGCAGCCGGCTGCGGCCTTGCAGCCCTGGCTGTAGAGGGCGAATCTCCGCTGCAGGTGGCTCCCTTCGGCCGTCTCTGCCGTGCAGCTTCCTGTTGCACCGCTTCAGGGCATCGCCGCGTCTGCCCGCAGACGTTTGCACGGAAGCGGGGCAAGATCTGCCCGTGGTTGTCGGTTTTGCCTATGAGACTCGTTTACATCAGAAATAACGGCCTGCACACCCCCGCTGTGCATTTTGGCAACTTATAATCACTGCCCCATAGAGAAGGTCGCACCCGGGGCACGCCAGACGGGACTCACAAGGGTCGTCTGGCGCCTGCACGACGGGAAACGCCAGCCAGGCGCAGCATCTTCGTTCCTTCACGAATCCCGGAAGCACGGTCCTTGCACCGTCTTCCTCCATCAAGCGGGATCCTCACATCAATGGCGCTCATCGTTCACAAATACGGCGGTACCTCGATGGGGTCGGTCGAACGCATCCAGAACGTGGCCCGGCGGGTTGCCAAATGGCATCGTGCCGGCCACCAGATGGTGGTCGTTCCTTCGGCCATGGCGGGCGAGACCAATCGCCTCATCGACCTGGCCAAGGCCATCCAGGCCGAGCCCGACCGGCGCGAGCTCGACATGCTCGCCTCCACCGGCGAACAGGCTTCCGTGGCCCTGCTGGCCATGGCCCTCAAGAGCCAGGGCGTCGATGCCATCAGCTTCACCGGCTGGCAGGTGCCCATCGTCACCGATGATGCCTACACCAAGGCCCGCATCGAATCCATCGACGACCGTCGCATCCGCGAGAACCTCGCGCAGGGGCGGGTGGTCATCATCACCGGCTTCCAGGGCATCAACCGCGAAGGCCACATCACCACGCTGGGCCGCGGAGGTTCCGACACCTCGGCCGTGGCCGTGGCAGCCGCCATCAAGGCCGATGAATGCCTGATCTACACCGATGTCGACGGCGTCTACACCACCGACCCGCGCATCGTCTCCGAAGCCCGCCGGCTTGATCGCATCACCTTCGAGGAGATGCTCGAGATGGCCAGTCTGGGCAGCAAGGTCCTGCAGACCCGCTCGGTCGAGTTTGCCGGCAAGTACAAGGTCAAGACCCGGGTGCTCTCCAGCCTCACATCGCCCGACATCCCGCTCGACGAGGAAATGAAATCGGGCACGCTGATCACCTTTGAAGAAGAAATGGATGGAACCAACATGGAGCAAGCCGTCATCTCCGGAATCGCCTTCCAGCGCGACGAAGCCAAGATCACCCTGACCAAGGTGCCGGACGTGCCGGGCATTGCTTCCCGCATCCTGGGGCCGGTGGCGGCTGCCAACATCGATGTCGACATGATCGTGCAGAACCAGGCGGTCAACGGCACCACCGACTTTTCCTTCACCGTCAACCAGAACGACTTCAAGCGCACCATGAAGGTGCTGGAAACCGAAGTGGTGCCGGGCCTGGGCGGCGGCGAGGTCAAGGGCGACCCGCTCATCGCCAAGGTCTCCATCGTGGGCCTGGGCATGAAGAGCCATGCCGGCATCGCCGCCCGCATGTTCGAGTGCCTGGCCAAGGAAGGCATCAACATCCGCATGATCTCCACCAGCGAGATCAAGACCTCCGTCGTCATCGAGGACAAGTACCTGGAGCTGGCGGTGCGCGCCCTGCACGCAGCCTTTGGCCTGGAAGGCGAGGCGGTCGAAGAGAAGGTGGTCTGAACGCAACAGCGAAAGGCGTTGTTCAGGCGCGCGGTTTTTTCGCCAAGCGCTTGAAAAATTTCCTTTTCTCTGCCATCATTTCATCTTTACGAAAGTCGCCTGGCGGCTTTCGCTGGAAGTGAAGGGCGCCAGTCAGTGGCCGGGGCCCGGAAACCTTCCCCGGAGACGTGACCGAGAGGCCGAAGGTGCTCCCCTGCTAAGGGAGTGTTTGCTCAAAAAGCGAACCGTGGGTTCGAATCCCACCGTCTCCGCCAGATACCAGCCCGGACGGCGTGACTGCCTTCCGGGCTTTTTTGCGTCCGAGCTGGTACGATCCTGAACGCCGTCCACGGCATGCCAGTCCGCCCTGTCCCTGGGCTGGCCATTCGCCCCTCTGCGCTTCCCAGGAACGAGACAACACCATGCCCACCGACATCGAGATCGCTCAGAACGCCCACCTGGAGCGCATCGGCCACATTGCCGCCAGGGCCGGCATCCCCGATGACGCCCTGGAGCCTTACGGCCACTACAAGGCCAAGGTCTCGCTGGACTGGCTCGACAGCCAGCCCGAAAGGAAGGACAGCCGACTGGTGCTGGTCACCGCCATCAGCCCCACGCCGGCCGGCGAAGGCAAGACCACCCTCACGGTTGGCCTGGGTGATGCCCTCAACCGCATCGGCCGAAAGACGATGATCTGCCTGCGCGAACCGTCCATGGGGCCGGTCTTCGGCATCAAGGGCGGTGCGGCGGGCGGCGGTCACGCCCAGGTCGTGCCTATGGAGGACATCAACCTTCACTTCACCGGTGACTTCGCTGCCATCGGCCAGGCCCACAACCTGCTGGCGGCCGCCATCGACAACCACATCCACCACGGCAACGAACTGGACATCGATCCCACCCGCATCCACTGGAAGCGGGTGATGGACATGAATGACCGGGCCCTGCGCAGCACCATCGTGGGCCTGGGCGGCCACGTGAACGGCCAGCCGCGCGAGGATGGCTTCGACATCGTGGTGGCCAGCGAAGTCATGGCCATCTTCTGCCTGGCCACGTCGCTGATGGACCTGCGCGAGCGCCTGGGCGAGATCGTCTTCGGTCTGGACCGCCAGGGCCAGCCCCTGCGAGCACGGCAGCTGCAGGTCCATGGCGCCATGGCCGTGCTGCTGCGCGACGCCATCAAGCCCAACCTGGTGCAGACCCTGGAAAACAATCCGGCGCTGCTGCATGGTGGACCCTTTGCCAACATCGCGCACGGCTGCAGCTCGGTCATCGCCACCCGCGCGGGCCTGAAGCTGGCCGACTACGTTGTCACCGAAGCCGGCTTCGGCGCCGACCTGGGCGCCGAGAAGTTCCTTGACATCAAGTGCCGCAAGGCCGGCCTCTGGCCCGATGCCTGCGTCATCGTCGCCACCGTGCGTGCCCTCAAGTACAACGGCGGCGTTCCCGTGAAGGAACTGGGCACCGAGAATCTGGCCGCACTGGAAAAAGGCATGGCCAACCTCGAACGCCACGTCGACAACATCACCGGCCGCTTCGGCCTGCCCGCTGTCGTGGCCATCAACCGCTTCGATGCCGATACCGAGGCCGAGCTGGACCTCATCCGCCGTGCCATGCGGGCCCGTGGCGTGGACGTGGTGCTGGCCGAACACTGGGCCAAGGGCAGTGCCGGCGCCGAGACGCTGGCCCACGAAGTGGTACGGCTGGCCGAACAGGGCAAGGGTGCATCGGCAGCCCGCAGGGCTCCCAATCCCCTCTATCCGGACGACATGCCCCTCTGGGACAAGCTCCGGACCATCGCCACCCGCATCTATGGCGCGGCCGACATCAGCGCACCGGCCAAGGTGCGCCGCCAGATCGAGGACTGGCAGGCCCAGGGCTACGGCCATTACCCCGTCTGCGTGGCCAAGACGGCCGCCAGCTTCTCCACCGATCCCACGGCGCTTGGCGCACCCAGCGGTCACGTCGTCAACGTGCGCGAGGTGCGTCTGTCGGCCGGGGCCGGCTTCATCGTCATGATCTGCGGTGACCTGATGACCATGCCCGGCCTGCCCAAGGTTCCCTCCGCCCAGCGCATCGACATCGGTCCGGACGGCAAGGTGGTGGGGCTGTTCTGATCATTCCCCTGCCAGTGCCCGCACCGGGTCCAGTCGGGCCGCCTGGCGCGCCGGCATGAATCCGAAGATCATGCCCGTGGCCACGGCACAGCCGAAGGCCATGGCGGCAGCCAGCGGCGAGAAGGCCATCGGGATGCCCAGCGCCTTCAGCCCCAGGCCGACCAGCAGCCCGCCGCTCACGCCCACCGTGCCGCCGATGCCTGTCAGCAGCATGGCTTCCACCAGGAACTGACGCAGGATGTCGGCCTGCCGGGCGCCGGTGGCCATGCGGATGCCGATCTCGCGGGTGCGCTCGCGCACCGTCATCAGCATCACGTTCATCACGCCGATGCCGCCCACCAGCAGCGAGATCGCGGCGATCAGCCCCAGCATCAGCGTCAGCGTCCGGTTGGCCTGTGCCAGCTGCTGTACCGCCTGCGCCTGGTTCAGGATGTTGAAGTCCTTGCGGCCATGACGGGCCGTCAGCGTCTTCACGATGGCGGCCTCGGTCTCGGCGGCATGCCGCATGTCGCGGATGACCACGTTGATGCGGCTCAGTTCCATGCTGCCGACCAGCCGCACCGCCGCTGCGCCCACCGGCACGATCACCTGGTTGTTGACATCATCCTCCGGGAAGGGGGCGGGTTTGGGCGCCATCACGCCGATCACCCGGAACGGCACGTTGCCCACCAGGATCTCCTGGCCCACTGCCTGGCCGTGAGCGCCGAACAGCGCCTGGCGCACCCGCTCGCCCAGCAGCACCACCTTGCGCAGATCGTGCTCGTCTTCCGTCTCCAGCAGCGTGCCCTGGCTGACCGGCCAGTTCAGCGCCTGCGCGAAATGCCGGGTGGTGGCGCTCAGATTGGTGCGCAGCGTCCGGTTGCCATGACGCACGATGATGCCGTTCTGGTCGATGACAGGCGAAGCCTGCTCCACGTTCGGCACCTGCTGCACGGCCGCCACATCGGCCATCGACAGCGCCCGGGCCTGCTGGGTGTCGGACAGCCATTCCCGGAAGATGTAGATGGTGCGCAGCCCGAAGGTCTGCATCTCGGCCAGTACCTTCTCCTGCGAGCCTTGGCCCACGGCCAGCATCACGATGACCGACGCCACGCCGATGATGATGCCCAGCAGCGTGAGTCCGGTGCGCAGCCGGTTCAGCCGCATCACCCGCCAGGCCGAGCGCAGGATCTCCGGCAGATCCGCCAGCAGCGGCAGCCGGCCCCGCCCGCGCAGCACGGGCAGGTCTTGCGCAGGATGCCCTGCTGGCGCAGGTTCTCGGCCGCGCCCGCGCAGCGGGGGCAGGTCGGCAGGGGCTTCTGTCGGTGCATCTGCCGGCACCTCTGCCGGTGCCTCGGCGCACGGCGCGCCGTCCTTGCGTACCGGCGCATCGGCATGTTGGACCGGCGCATCGGCATGCCGGACCGGCAGGCTGTCGTCGGCCACAGCCCGGCCGGTTTCCGGCAGCGGATGCACCTTCCCGTCGACGGGCGCCGTCACATCCCCCACGATCCGGCCGTCAGCCATCGAGATGATGCGCCGTGCCCGGGCCGCCACGGCCGGATCGTGGGTTATCAGGATCAGCGTGTGGCCGGCAGCGGCCAGTTCGTCCAGCTGCTGCATCACCTGCTCGCCGCTCGTCGAATCCAGCGCTCCGGTCGGCTCGTCGGCCAGAATCACCCGCCCGCCGTTGACCAGTGCCCGCGCAATCGACACCCGCTGCTGCTGGCCGCCCGAGAGCTGGTGGGGCAGGTACTGCAAACGGTCCGCCAGGCCCAGTCGTGAGAGCAGGGCAGCCGCGCGCTCGTGCCGCGTCCGTTCGCCCACGCCCGCATAGCGGGCCGGCATCGCCACATTGTCCAGTGCCGAGGATGTGCCGATCAGGTGGTAGCCCTGGAAGACGAAGCCGAACACCTCGCGCCGCAGCGCGGCCAGCGCATCGTCGTCCAGCTCCGAGACCGCCTCACCCTGGAACAGGTACTCGCCGCTGCTGGGCCGGTCCAGGCAGCCCAGGATGTTCATCAGCGTCGACTTGCCCGAGCCCGACGCGCCGACGAAGGCCACGTACTCGCCCGCCTGGATCCGAAGGTCGATGCCATGCAGGATCTCCACCTCCGGTACCCCGTCCCGCCCTCCGAAACGCTTGCGCACCTCTCGCAGCTCGATCAGGACCGGTGCCGCCATGGCTGCCTCCCTTCCCACGTCCCGCCTTTCATGTCCTGCCTCCCACGCACCGGGGCATCCGGGACTGCCTCGCCCCTTTTCCATGTCCGCCATGTCCCGCCTTCGTGGCGTGTCCTGTGTCTCCCGCGTCCCGGTCTCGCCCGGTCAGGCTCCCGGGACAACCATGCCAGGGCCGGGGTCAATGACGATGCCCGACGCGTCGGGGGATGCTTCGGTTGCGACGTTCAGCAGCACCTCATCGCCCTCGTCCAGCCCTTCCAGCACCTCGCCCAGCACCAGGTCGGTCACGCCGATGCGCACCGTGCGCTGCAGGGCGCTACCATCGGCAAGGCGCAGCCGGGCCCGGTAGGTGCCCGGCGGGGCATCCGGCTGTCGTTCCAGCGCTGCCATCGGCACTGCCAGCACGCCCGGTGCCGAGCGTGCCACGAAGGACACCTGAGCCGTCATCTGTGGTCGCAGCACCCCGTCGGCGTTGTCCACGTCGAAGAGGGCCGTGTAGTTGACCACCGTGGGGGTCGTGGCCGATGCACTGCTGTCCTGACCGCCATCACCCTGGCCGCTGCCGGCCGGCAGATCCGGCGCCGGCAGCACCTGCCGCACCTTGCCGTGCCAGCGCCGGGGCGTCTCCTCGTGGCCCAGCCGCGCCACCAGCGGGCTGAACCACACGGGCATTCCCGCCGTCACGCCCTGCACATCGGCCTCGGACACCCGGGTACGGACCGTCATGGTCGCCAGGTCGGCGATGCGCATCATCCGGGGCGTCTGGTAGGTGGCGTTCAGCGTCTGGCCTTCGCGGGCCTCCAGCGCGATGACCGTGCCGTCCATCGGTGCATAGATGCGCGTGTACGAAAGGCGGGTCTCCTCGGCGCGCAGCGTGGCACGCGTTTCCTGCATCTTCGCCTGCAGGCTGGCGATGCGGGCCTGTGCCATCTCCAGCGCCGCCTCCGCATTCTCCAGGTCCTCGCGGGTGGCCGCATCCTGCTTCAGCAGGCGCCGCCGCCGCTTGAGCTGCTGGCTGGCCAGCCGCATCTGGACACGTTGCTCCACCTCTTGCGCCTGAAGCGACGCCAGCGACGCGCGGGCGCCCTCCACCACGGCCTGCTGCACGTCCGGGTCGATCTCCAGAAGCAACTGGCCGCGCTTCACATCGTCACCCACCTGCACGTGGATGCGCTTGACCTGACCCGAGACCTGCGCACCCACATCCACATAACGGCGCGGCTCCACCGTGCCCGTGGCCGTGATCAGCAGCTGGATGTCCGCCCGGCTCACCCGGGCCGTGGGGGGCGTCACCGGTGGCGGACGCCACCACCACCAGCCGCCCGCGGCCAGCAGGAGCAGTACCGTGACCATCGCCAGCCAGCGACGCCATGAACGGGATTGCCCGGCCGTGCCGGCGCGGGTCTTGTGGGGGGCGCTCATGCGGGAAAGAAGAAAGCGGCCTATGCCAGGCCAAACATGTCCGACGATGAACCATCGGTCCGCGAATTCTTCTCACTCAACGCGCATGGCAGCCGCCATGTTGACACGAATCAACCGTGCTCCTGACGGTCTGCCATGCTATGCCATGCCATGCCATGCCATGCCATGCCATGCCATGCCGCCGGCATGTCTCCAGGGCCAGCGCAGCGCAAGATCCGCAGGGCGGTGAACCTACCCGGGTGATGCCTTCCCATCCCTGCCTGCGCCTCCGGCCGGACGCAGGCGGGTGTGCCCCCGTGATCGCTCAGACCGGGTGGCGGAAGCGTTCGATCTCCTCGGTCTCGATCGTCGGCGTCGGCCCGATGTGGGTCGCCACCATGGCCCCCAGCGCGCAGGCAAAGTCCAGCGCCTCGTCCGGCGAGGCGCCGTTGAGCAGCTTGTAGATCAGGCCAGCCAGGAAGCTGTCGCCCGAGCCCACCGTATCGGCCACCTCCACCCGGAAGCCCGTGTGGAAATGCATCTGGTCGTCGGCAAAATACAGCGCCCCGTGCGGTCCCAGCGTCACGCACAGCCGCTCCAGACCCGCCAGCCGCGCCAGAAAGCGCACGTTCTGGTCGATCGAGCGGTGCTTCGAGCCGAAAGCCACCGCCAGCTCGTACAGCTCGTCGTCGTTGAGCTTGGCCATGTCCGCCCGCTTCATCAGGCTCAGCACCCGCTCGTGCGTGTAGTGCGGCTGGCGCAGGTTCACGTCGAACACCTTGAACGTGTCGGTGCCTGCCGTGCGGTCCAGGATCGTTTCCAGCGTCCGTCGCGTCACCGGATCCCGCGTGCACAGACTGCCGAACACGAAGGCATCCGACTCGGCCACCCGCGCCAGCGCCTCGTCCCGAAGCGTGATCCGGTCCCAGGCGCATGGGTACACGATGTCATAGGTGGCCACACCGCACTTGTTGATGGCCACTTCCACCAGGCTGGTGGGCTGGTCCGGGCAGGTCTGCAGCAGCGCTGTCGAGACATTCTTCTCCTCGATCTGCCGCTGGATCTCGTCACCGTCCGCGTCCGCTCCGCGACTGCTGATGATGGCGCAGTCGGCACCCAGGGCCCGCAGGCGAACCAGGACATTGAGCGGTGCGCCACCCAGCTTCTTGCCGCTGGGCAGGTTGTCCCACAGTACTTCGCCAAAGCTGGTGATCTTCATGATGTCCCTTTCCGGTGTCGTGGAGGAGAAGCTGCCATGCCATTGAATCTACCCCAATTCACGTTTCATCACGCGACAAACCCCACTTCGCGGGCGGCAGCCCGGGCGGCCCGGGGCACAGGCTCTTAAACCCCACATATTCATTTCCCGCATATCCATATCCATCTCCCGATGAAGTCCAGTGCCAGAATCGCGGCCATTGCAGTCCTGAACAACTGAACGAATCTCCGGGAGAAAAACATGACCGAAACCGTCAAGACCTACCTGCGCCCCATCGACCGCGACGGCCTGCTGGCCTTTGCCGAGAAGGGCCGCAACAACCCCAACGCCCGTGGCACCAACAAGGTCCACACCGTCATGGAAGGCCAGTACCGCTCGCTCAGCTACGTGGGTGACCACGCCGCCGTGGTGGTGGATGAGCCGCTGCACCTGTTCGGCCAGAACACCGCGCCCGCCCCGGGCGAGATCGTGCTGTCCGCCCTGGGTGGCTGCCTGGGCGTGGGCATCACGGCCGTGGCCACGCTGCGCCAGGTCAAGCTCAGCAAGCTGGAACTCTTCCTCGAAGGCGACATCGGCAACCCGGCGGCCTGGGGTGCGGGCGGCGCCGAGAAGCAGCCGGCCGAGATGGGCTTTCAGGAAGTGCGCGTGAAGGTCGTCATCGAGGGCGACGCCACCCGCGAAGAGCTCAATGACATCGTCCAGCACGCCAACTTCTACTCGCCGGTGGCCAACACCATCCGCAACCCGGTGCCCTTCAGCATCGAACTGGCCTGATCGGCCGCTGCCTCCGTCCGTCTCGTCGAATCGTCAAACGGCCGGGAAGGCCCCGGATCCTGAGCGGTCCGGGTGCCGATGCAGCTCTGCCGTGGCGTGAAGGCATCCGTCACGCCATCGGCCCTTTCGCAGTCCTTTTGCCCAGGCGCTGCCGTCCGCCGGCTGCGCCGTCGTCTCTTTCTGGGAGTCCCCATGTCCGCTGCTGTTCTGGAACAGGAAACCGTCGAACACCTTTCATCGCTGGCCGAGGAAATCGACCGTCCCGATGATGCCGAGATGCTGGAGGCCGTGCGGGAAATCGCACAGGGTCCGCTGGCTGCTATCGTCGATGACATCGACCGGGGGCTGTATCCGAAGGAGATCATGCAGCAGCTGGGTGAAGTCGGGGCCTTCCGTGCCCAGCTGGCCGGCCTGCCCGGTGGTGCCAGCTATGCCGGCGCCATCCAGGCCATTGCCGAGGTCTCGAAGGTCTGCGCCTCCACCGGCTTTTTGATGTGGTGCCAGATTTCCTGCGCGCTGTACCTGGAGCGCTCGCCCCATGTGGAGGCCCTGCAGGACACGCTGCTGGAGCTCGTGACCGGCGAGGCCATGGGGGGCACCGGACTCTCCAATGCCATGAAGAGCATCACCGGCATCGAGGAAAACCGGTTGAAGGCTCGGCCCGATGGCGATGGCTTCATCGTCGACGGCATGCTGCCCTGGGTGAGCAATCTGGGGCCCGACCACCATTTCTGCGCCATGGCCGAAGTCCAGACCGATGACGGCCCGCGTGAACTGATGTTCCTGGCCAACTGCCAGGACGACGGCATCTCGCTGTCGCCGTGCCCCACCTTCTCGGGCATGGAAGGCACGGCCACGCTGGGTCTGGGCTTCTCGGGCCATCGCGTGCCGGCACGCAATATCGTTGCCTGGCCGGCGCGTCCCTATCTGGCCAGCATCCGGGCTGCCTTCGTGCTGCTGCAATGCGGCATTGGCTGGGGCGTCATCCAGGGGGCCATCGACTCCATGCGTGAAGTCGAGGCCTCACTGGGCCACGTCAACCGCTTCCTTGACGATCAGCCCGACGCCCTGCAGGCCGAACTGGACGCCATCGTGGCCCGCGTGCAGAAGCTGGCCGCCACGCCGTTCGAGACCAGCAACGCGTTCTTCGTCGACGTGCTGAAGGTGCGTGGCGAGGCCGCCGAACTGTCGCTGCGTGCCGCCCAGGCTGCACTGCTGCACCAGGGCGCGCGCGGCTACCTGATGAAGTCCGCGCCGCAGCGTCGCGTGCGCGAATCGCACTTCGTCGCCATCGTCACGCCCGCCATCAAGCACATCCGCAAGGAAATCGCGCGACTGCAGGCGCTGGGCTGAATCAGGCCCCGGATCCACGAGGCATTCCCGGGGTCCGGTTCCTCTGGAATGAGATCAGATGGCGGCCGGGGGAACCCGGCATTAGGGACCTGGCCCCTGATGGCACATCGACCGGGTTGACCGGGATGGGGGCCATCCGTTGGTTGTTCTTGTCGGGTCTGGCTTAGTCAAGTAGACTTGACCAGGCCAGGCCAGACAAGGACCCACGATGACACAAGTCAACGTTCACGAAGCCAAGACGCATCTGTCCCGTTTGCTGGAGGATGTCGGCAAGGGAGATGTCGTCATCATTGCCAAGGCCGGCAAGCCCATGGCAAAGCTCGTGCCGTACGACGGGGAAGACATCACGCCCCGGAGAATCGGCTTCATGCCGGACTTGCCCGAGATCCCGGAAGACTTCGACGACATGATGGCAGACGAGATCGCCGAGATGTTCTCGTCTGACAGACCGTGAAGTACCTGCTCGACACCCATCTTCTCCTGTGGAGTGCGCGCGACTCCGGGAAGTTGAGTCCGACTGCCAGAAGCATCATAGAAGATGCCTGCAACGAGCTCCATTTCAGTGCGGTGAGCATCTGGGAGATCGCCATCAAGGCCTCGATGCAGAAGCCAGGCTTTCGTGTCGATCCGTTGCTGTTCAGGACATTGCTGCTCAGGAACGGATACAGGGAGCTGGAGGTCAATGGCAGGCATGCTGCTGCCGTGGTCAGTCTGCCCTGGCTGCACCGGGACCCGTTCGACCGGATGCTGGTGGCCCAGTCTCAGGTCGAGAGCATGACCCTGCTCAGTGCCGACAGGAAAGTGGCCGCCTATGGGGCTTCGATACTGAGTGTCTGAATCAGACCGCTCAGGCCGCCCTGGATGAAGGCTCACCCAGTGACACACACGCGCTGCGCACGGCGGCAATGACACGCAGCACCTGCCGGTCCGAGATCGTCGGATCCATCGGCAGGCTCAGCACCTCGCGGGCCAGGCGTTCGGCCCGCGGGAAGGACTGCTGGCTGACCGGCTGCCCTTGGTATGCCCCCTGGTGGTGCACCGGCGTGGGGTAGTGGATCAGCGTCTGGATGCCATGCTCGGCCAGCAGCGCCGCCAGCTGGTCGCGCTGCGGATGCCGCACCACGAACAGGTGCCAGGCCGAACGCGTGGTCTCGTCATCGGCAGGAGGCAACATCAGCCCCGGCAGCCCCTGCAGGCCCAGCCGATAGGTGGTGGCAATGTCGGCGCGGCGGCGGTTGTCACGATCCAGCGTCTGCAGCTTCTCGCGCAGGAAGGCCGCCTGCAGCTCGTCCATGCGGGAATTGAAGCCCGCCAGCTCGTGGACATACTTCCGCTCCGACCCGTAGTTGCGCAGCATGCGTATCCGACGGGCCAGCGCATCGTCGTTGGTCGTCACTGCCCCGGCGTCGCCCAGCGCACCCAGGTTCTTGCCCGGGTAGAAACTGAAGCCGGCGGCATGTCCCAGGCTGCCGCAGCGTTTTCCATGGTAGGTGGCGCCGTGCGCCTGTGCTGCGTCTTCCAGAACCGGCAGGCCGTGCCGTTCGGCAATGGCCATGATCGGCGCCATGTCCACGGGGCGGCCGTACAGATGCACCACCGCAATGGCGCGGGTGCGGGGCGTGATGGCCGCAGCCAGCGCGTCCGGATCCAGGCCGGTGTCGTCCGAAGTCGGCTCCACCGGCACCGGCGTGGCCCCCGTGTAGCTCACGGCCAGCCAGGTGGCAATGTAGGTGTGGCTGGGCACGATCACCTCATCACCCGCGCCAATGCCCCAGCCTCGCAGCGCCAGCTGCAGGGCATCCAGCCCGTTGCCCACCGAGATGCAGTGCTTCACGCCGCAGTACGCCGCAAAGGCTGCCTCAAAGGCTGCCGTTTCTTCGCCCAGCAGCACCCAGCCACTGTCCATCACCCGCTCGAAGGCTTCGCGGAAGGCCAGACGATGACGCTCGTTGATGGCCTTCAGGTTCAGGAAGGGGATGGGGGCGGGCATGTCCATGGTGTGTTGGGGAAGTGAGTCGGAGGACAGGCGGGGAATCCTGGTTCAGCCGTGCCACGATACGGCTGGAGGCTGTGGCAGGAGCGGGAATTCAGTGGATCGACTACTCGCTCAGCAATGCGACCTGACGCTGACTTCCTGATTCTTCGGAATTCAGGCTGGCGGCTTCATGCTGTCGTGACACGCCCATGCTTGCGTTCAGTTCCTGCTGCCATTCATTGCGCCACTCGGCTTCACGTCGCAGGAACTCGCGCTGAAAATCGTCGTAACGCCGCATGTAGTCGCTCTCGTCATAGATGTCGGAGGCCATCACCATGCACACGGCATCACTGGAAAAATTATCCAGGTCGTGCCAGATCATCGGCGGTATGTACAGCGCCTGATGGGGGCTGTTCAGGTGCCAGCGCATTCTCTGACGACCATCATCCATCACCATGTCGAAGCTGCCGTTGATCGCAATGATGTACTGGTGCAGGGAATAGTGCGCGTGCCCGCCTCGTGTCGTGCCGCCGGGAACGTTGTACAGGTAGTAGATGCGACGAATGTCGAACGGGATGTGCTGCCCGCTTTCCACGAACGTCAGGTCACCACGATGGTCATGGATGCGGGGCAGAGGCAGCGTCACGCAATCGGCAAGTGTGGTCATGACAGTTCTTTGGGCAAGTGGGACTTCAGGCAGTGCTCCTGGGAGATGAGGCCGGCTGGAGCATTCAACCTGCTGTCAATGATCTTGACGCAGTCCGTCGAGTGGTTGTGTCCCCGGAGACGGGCGGCATTCTGATGAGACGGGTGGCTGCACGCAGCAGCCAGCCAGCAACAAGGGGTCAGTTGTCCCGAAGCTTCAGCGGATGTTGAGCACAAGCTCCTCATCGATGCTGCTCTTGTGCTCTGAAGGGGCAGGAACGGGTTGTGTATCCTTCGTACTGTTTCCATGCGCAGCCGACGGTGCATGATGGTGCTGCGCACGGTGCCGGGTGTGAACCTCCAGCATGAAGTCGCTGTAGTTCCGGATGTAGTCGGCTTCGTCGTAGACCTCGGAGGCCAGCACCATGCACACGCTGCCCGACGAGAAGTTGTCCAGTTCACGCCAGGTCATGGGTGGGATGTAGAGCCCTTCATAGGACCGGTTCAGGTGGTAGCGCTTGCGATCGAAACCGTCATCCAGCACGATGTCGAAGCTGCCCGACATGGCAATGACGAACTGGTGCAGCGCCAGATGGGCATGCCCGCCCCGTTCCGAGCCGCCCGGCACGTCGTACAGGTAGTACACGCGGCGGATGTCGAACGGAATCTGACGGCCGCCTTCCACAAAGGTCAGGTTGCCGCGCGGATCATGGACCTTGGGCAGTTGCAGGTTCACGCAATCGACCAGCATGATGTCTGTCTCGAAGTTTGCAGGTTTTTCGCGCCGAAGCCCGTGGCACCAACAGGAGGATGCTGCCTGGGCAACGGCGCGATCTTCAGGTGGTCTGGTTCGTCATCCGGCACGGGCCGTCAGGATGCCAGTGCCGGCTCGATGGCTTCTGCCCGGACGTCGTCCTTCCGGTCCACACGATGTGCCATCTGCAGGCCCTGGATGATCTGGTCCGACAGGCCGAAGGCGAAGGGACCGGCCGAGGCGCCCATCGGCTCGATGCCTGGCAGCGCACGCAGCATCTGCTCGCGGGCCTCCAGGAAGGTTTCCACGGCAGCCGGCGTGGGCAGCGGCAGCGCGCCGTCGAAGCGCTTGAGCTCGAAGCCGATCGGACGGATGGCAGAAGTGGTCACGCCGATCACGGACAGGTCGCGCAGCATGGCCTGCATGACGGCACTTTCGTCGTTCAGATCGATGCCGACGTGGTGTGCGGCAAAGCGATGCGGGTTGGCCTCCACCACCAGGCGCATGGTGCCCTCGTCGGTGGGCGTGCCGCAGGCGGTGGCATTGGTGATGCGATAGATGCCGGTGTCGTTGGCCACGGCGTGCAGCACGCTCACCACCTGATGAACCTGGGATTCCGCCAGCTTGAAGAAGCCCAGCATCAGCGGCAGGCGCTCCGGATTCTCGGCAGGCGCCGTCATGCCGGCCACGGCCATGCCCCGGTTCGGCGTCATGGCCCAGCCCAGGCGCTGTGCGTGAATTTCGCCGTGCTTGGCGGTGGTGATGACGAAATGATCGGCCGTGCGCCGAACCTGCTGGATCGGGTCCTCCACCAGGGTAATGAGCGGATGATTGCGCACCATCTGGGCCAGGTTCTGGCAGATGGTGGCAATGGAGCCATGCGACGGATAGTTGAAGACCGTGGCAGGCATGCCCGGAACACGGCCATGATTGCTCAGCGTGGACAGCAGCGTCTGCGGCCAGTACATCGGCAGCCAGGGCAGACGGTGATACAGCGCGGCCAGATGGCTGGCATCCCGGTTCATCACCTGGTGGGCAAAGGGCACGAACAGCGTCTCGTGCAGCGTCTGACCATGGATGCGACGCGACAGGCTGTCGCAGTCGAAGGGAACATTTCCCTGGGTGCTGGCCCAGTCGGCCGGGGCCGAACCATCCAGCGGCCAGGTGGTCTTGTTGGCCGGGTGCCAGAGCACCGTGTCGTGCTTCACCTGACGCTCGATGACAGCCAGCTCACGGTGAATGGCGGCCGAGCTGCTCAGGTGGTGCAGGGCCGAGATGCCGTTGCCCAGCATCATGTCGGGCAGCAGCTTGCCGTCCACCCACATGCGCGGCGTGCCCACGGCATGCGTGCTGTGCAGACCTTGCACATAGCGGCGGATTACGCCACAGAAGCGGCCGACATCGTTGCGCTTCATCGGATCATAGCTGTCCAGGCGCGGGGCCACGGCCGGCTCGGAGAACGAGCTGAACTCGAACAGCACCATGCCACCGTCGACGCGCCGACCCAGGGCATGCACGCCCGAGAAGTAGCCGCCCAGCGGGCCGCCCGGATTGATGATGGTGGTGGCCAGGCCGCGATGGGCGCGCTCCGTGGCAGCAATCAGGACCGACAGGGCATTGCCGGCCAGGACCAGGGAGGCGGGACGAGAGGTTGCTTGAGTCGTCATGATGTTTTCAGGAAGATGAGGTGTCGAAACGGTTTTCCCGGCGTTTCGGAGCGAGAGTGTCTGGGGGCCGGCACGGCTGATGCCGGCGCAGTGTCATGAGGTGTGCGGGCGATCCGTCACACGCAGATTCAGGTAGATTTCGGAACCCAGTCCGGGCAGGTGCTTTTCCAGCCCCATCAGGCCGTCCAGCATGCGTTCATCCAGCATGCCGATGTCCTGAAGCTGCTGCATCTGCGCGTGGGCGAAGGGCTTGATGAAGTACGAGCCCTGGCCGATCACTTCATAGCCGGCCTGATGGCACAGCTCGGTCAGGCTCTGCAGGTCGAAGGTGCTGTGCTGCTGCAGCATGCGCTGCCGCTCGGACAGCGCGTACAGATCGTCGATTAGCCCCATCTCGAGGGCCAGCAGACGGTGCAGCGAGCGTGCATTGGGCACGTTGACGTGCAGTCGGGTGGTGGGCGTGCACAGGGGGCGCAGGGCCTGAAGCAGCTTCTGCGGTTCGGGAATCTCGTGCAGCAGACCGCTGACCAGAATGGCATCGAAGCTCTGGCCACGAAGGGGGGCGCTGCCAGTCGCGTTTTCCAGAAAGTCCTGGATCACGAGGATGCGATCGTCCGTTCCGGCCAGGTGGCGGGCATGTTCCGCAAAATGTCGGCCCGGCTCCACGATGGTCAGTTTCGAGAACTCCCGGTAATCCGTGAAGATGGGGGCCATGCCGCAGCCCACTTCCAGTACGCGTTTGGCCTGCCAGAGTTTCAGCTGGGTGGTCACCACCCGCTTGCGCAGTGCGGCCTGGGTAGGCTCGAAGGAGGCGGACTGGTAGCTTCTTTCGTAGCGGGCCAGGTCGCGGGAGGCGCTGGAAGAGGCCAGGGTGGAAATGTCCATGCGTGCTGCCATCGGTCTGTCGAAGTCGTGTGCTTCACAAGGGAAGCACCTGACGGATGGCATCCATGGTGCGCTGGAACAGGGGCGGCAGGTCGGGCACTGGTACCGGTGGCGGCCTGGGGCAGCGCAGACGGCAAAGGGGTGATGCCCGGATCAGACACTGATGCATTCGGACATCACACGGGCTGTGGGCGAGCCGGGCAGGGTGATGGCAATGCCTGGTGTTTGGCCCTTGGAGAGGGTTACCTGGCGATGCGCTCCAGCGTGTCGCGGAAGACCTGCTGCGAGAAGTGGGTCTCGTAGAAGGTGCGGGCACGGTCGCTGGCATCCTGCAGCCGGGAGGGCAGCGCCTTCAGCCGTTCGACCAATGTCGGCAGGTCGTGCCAGGCCAGCGCCATGTCGGCATAGGAGGAATAGTCGGCCAGCAGGGAGCCTGGCTCGAAGCCGCTGAAGGGCAGCACCGGGTAGCCGCAGCCCTGCGCTTCGATGGCACCACGCCCACCGGAGACGGGGGCCGAACCCAGGTAGGCATGGGCATCCAGCTGCTTGAGTGCCTGCCACAGCGACGGCACTTCGCCGTGCGTCACGAAGCGGGCGGGATCGATGCCCTGGTTGATGAGATGCTTGCGGATCTGCTGCCGGCTGCCGTCGTCCAGGGGTCCGATATGATGGAAGCGGCCGTCGATGGCACGCAGCACGCTGCTGACGATGTTCGGAAGGGCCACGGGCCCCTGCATCGAGAACTTGGCGGCACGTCCGGCCGTCACGACCGAGAAGGGCGTCTTGCGGCTGGGGGCCAGGAAGGGGCGGCGTCCCAGATCCTTCACGTACAGGGGCAGCCAGTCTGCCGGCTGGTGCAGGTGGGCGCTGCAGGTCCGCTGCAGCGATTCGGTCACGTCCACATGACGGATGCCGGGCAGGGTGCAGCCCAGGCTGGGGTTATGGTCGGCATGGTGAACCAGCATCTTGCGGGCACTGCCGGCATGCAGGGTACCGACAAAGGCCACCGGATCCTGATGGTGCTGCAGATACCAGATCCGTGCGGGCTGGCGCCGTGAACAGAGCGTGGCCAGCTGACGCGCCTTGTCCCATAGCTTGCCGGTCTGCACGATGATCTCGGCATTCGGGAAACGCTGTCGCAGCCAGTCCCTCTTCTTTGATGTCGCGTCGTCGAAGTTGCCCCACAGGTTGGTGAGCAGCAGGATGGGGTTGGGCTGGTTGGCCGCCAGTTCTTCCAGAACCCGGGTATGGCCGCCCACTTCGTAGACCTCCGAGGCCACCAGCAGGGTCGGGGCGTCAGCGGTCTGGGCAGGGTGCGTGGCATCCCGCTCTGTTTCCGTTTCGGTCATTTGCCGCTGCAGGCGATCGGCCAGCTGCAGGACACGGCGGTCCAGTGCAGGATAGTAGAGCGCATGTTCGGCAATGCCCGGCTGGTAGAAATGGGATGTGATGCCGTGGACCATCGAGAGCAGGGCCAGTTCGGGCTGCTCTTCGCCCAGTAGCTGGTCGACCTGATCGCAGACATCCGGCAGCATTTGAAAGATCGGGGCCGGGTGTGCGGCGTCGTTCAGGTCGTGACGGCAGCTGCCGCTGGCGGTGCGGCAGGCTTTGGCGGGGCCATGATCCTCGGCCAGGGGGATGCCCGGGATCATGGCTGCGCTGGAAACGGGGGGAACCCACGGAAGCGGCATGCGAGGCCCCACGTAGAGATCGCTGCCGTGTCTGGGAAGCATGTCCTGATGGGCCTGCCATACGCCCCCGGCAAAGGCGGCCAGGTCGGCATATTCCTCGATTGGGTCCACGGTCTCGAAGAGTGCCAGCTGCTGCCGCGCCACGTCATGGAAGAGCGGGGTGTCGAACTCCTGTTCGAACAGCGCCTCCAGCTGGGCGTCCTCGAACCAGGTGACGCAGGCATCGAAGACGGGGCCGGCGCTGGTGTTGATGTGACGCTCGGACACCACCGGGGTGGCCAGCGACAGGCTCTGGAAGGCACGCACCTGCTCGAAACGGGCGGTTTCGTAGAAATGCAGGTTCAGGAGTGCCTTGGCCTGCAGGATGAGGCTGTTGCGGGCCGAGCCGTAGACAGGACAGGCCTGCAGGCTGACCTTGCGTCCCGTGGCCTGGATGCGCTGGATGGCCTTGAGTCGCCGTTCGTTCGTGCTGCCTATGAAGAGCAGGTCGAGCGGACGCTCTTCCAGCGGCAGGGCCTGATGGGCGTCGGGCTTGAGCCAGGCGGCGTGACCGAAGGAAATAATGGGGACGTCGTCCGGATGCGCCGTGTAGGCTGGCGGGTTGTCGGCGTTGTAGTCCACCACCACGGCGCTTTTCAGCAGCTGCAGGTAGCTGCTGCCCAGCACGGCGCCGCCCTGGCCGATCTGTTCCAGGTTGACGATGATGCAGCTGTGGGTCTGCAGCAGCCGGGGGTCGAAGCCGCAATGAGCGCCAAAGACGAAGTTGACCGCATCATGCCGCAGCAGGTTGCGGGCCAGGCTGACACGCAGCCCCAGTCGCCGGAACTGCCAGGCAAAGTACTGCGCCGGGTCCAGCAATGCATCTGCATGAACATATCCGGCAGGCGAGATCAGGCAGATGTGGATTGCGGGCAGGCTGGCCATGGGAACGGGGTCCGACAGTAGGGTTGGAATCCCGTCGAATGTAGCGGGAGTGCCCTGGGGCCGGTCGTCGGAACAGGAAGGTTCTTGCGGGCCAGTTCAGGGGCGGGCCTGCCGTGTGGGCATCTGGGAAGGGCTGCGGCCGATGGCTGCTGATCCAGGCCGTCAGTGCCCTGGCAGATCAAGCTCCAGCGTCTGCAGGATGGTGCCTCGGGCACCGAAGATCTCCTTGTGGTGGAGAAGGCCGTCATTCAGGGCACGACCGCCTTCGGTGGTGGAGGTCCCGAAGCTGAACCAGCGTTGTCCTCGAGCCCGGGCGCTTTCGATTGCGGTGTCGATGACGCGATGCTGGGCATGGGAGTCGCGCCCGGCAGGGGAGGAAGCCAGATACTGGGTGTGGGTCACGCCGTCGTAATGGAAGAGGACAGCGCCTGCCTGGAGCTGCTGCGAGGGGTCCTGGGATGACCAGCCTCCCAGCACTTCCAGGCGGTCCGGAAAGCGGCTGGCGAGCAGCCGGATCTCCTCCAGGCTGTGAACCGGGTTGACGCCATGCCGTTGCTGCAGCGTCTGGGTCAGCAGTGGCCAGAAGTCTTCCCATGCGCATGGGCCTGCCTGGATGCTGTGACGGCTGGCGATTCTCAGCGCGTTCTTCCGGGCGCTGGATGCGGGACAGGGGCGCGTCAGGTCCAGCGTGCTGGAAAGCAGCACCTGCGTGGTTTGAGCACCCAGCTGGTGCAGCGCGTACAGGTCTTCCTCGCTGGGCAGCCGGTGGTACAGATGAGGGGTGGGCTTGTATTTCAGGCGTGCGAAGCCGCGGGCTGCCAGCCAGGGAAGCAGTTCCCGCAGGAGGGTCACGACCTGGGTGCCGCCCAGTTTCTCGTCCATCACCAGACCACCGAAGGTCAGTCCGCCATGCGTCACGAGGGTGTCGCCATGGGCATCGGCCGTGGTGCCGTGACCATGCTCTGCGGGCTGCAGGGGGGCGCGTTGCCGGTTGGCGGGCAATACTGCGACGATCCTGCCTGGGTGGCCTTCGGTGTGAATCACCACGGAAGCGTCTTCGAAACGGTCAGCGTGGTATTCCAGGTACGCGCGAAGAAACAGGAATACGCCGTTGCGACTTCGCAACACGCATTCATCCCATGCTGGGCGATCGTCGGGCGTATAGAAACGGAAGGTGAACATGGCCGCTGCCGGGCAGTGCAATGGGCCTTGATGGTCAGGAAGTCCTGACGGGGCGTCAATGAATGGCTTCAAGTACCCGACAGGGGGTCGTGTCTGTTGCGCAGGCCAGACGGGAGGCGTGCCATTCAAACCACCGCTAACGGCCAGGGCAGAGGCGCAAAGGACAGGGACAGATAGGGGGCACAAAAAAGGGACGCCCCCTTGCGGGGGCATCCCTGGGAACGCTGCGATGCCTGCAGGCGGCGCCGGAGACGCCAGGCCGTGCAGGCGGGCTGCTTTTAGCCCTTCACCACCTCGATCGGACCATGGTCGTCGCAATGGTCGCCGTGCGGGTGGTGCAGGTGGCCGTCGACCAGGTAGTCGATGTGGTCACCGTGCGGGACGGCTTCGTGGCCGCAACCGGGGCCATGGACGTGGCCGGGCTCGTGGCCGCTGCATTTGTGCTCGGGCGTGCAGCGGTCGGGGTTGGTGGCCGAGACGGGGATCACGTGCTCGTCGACGTGGTCGCCATGCGGATGGTGCAGGTGGCCGTCGTGCAGGTAATCGACATGGCCATCATGGCGGATGGCCGTGTGGCCGCAGCCGGGGCCATGGGTGTGGTCATGGTGGGCGTGATGGGGCAGCTTGCATTCGCTCATGATGATCTCCTGTCTGCGATTGATGATGCGATTATATATCCATGACGCTGCATTTGAAGGCTTTTTTCATCAAATGCTGTTATTGATAATGCATTATCAAATTCAATATTGAGCGCTGTATTTCCCGGGAATGCCCTGCGTGGTGATATTCCGGAAAGCCCCCGAAACCCCTCCGGAAAACATGTCTTTCGCGGAGGGGCGTGCAGGCTCAGGTGTTGCCTTCGGTCATCCAGCGCGTGGTTGCCGGCGGCTGGTAGCCCTTCATGGCCGGCAGCAGGCGCTCGGCGTTAGGCTCCACGATCAGCATGTTGCGGAATTCCGGCCTGACGAAGCCTTCGGTGGCCACGTGGTCGAGGAAGTCGGTCAGGCCGGTGTAGAAACCGCCCACATCCAGCAGGGCGCAGGGTTTCTGGTGGTGTCCCAGCTGCCCCCAGGTCCAGATCTCGAACAGTTCTTCCAGCGTGCCCAGGCCACCGGGCAAGGCCACGAAGCCGTCGGCCAGGCTGGCCATCATGGCCTTGCGCTGGTGCATGGAGCCCACGACATGCAGGCGGGTGAGCTTCTTGTGGGCCAGTTCCTTGTCGGCCAGGAAGCGCGGAATGACGCCGATGACTTCACCCCCCCGCTCCAGGACGGCGTCGGCCACGGCGCCCATCAGGCCGACCGAGGCGCCCCCGTAGACGAGTCCGATGCCGGCATCGGCCATGGCATGGCCCAGTTCGATGGCCGCCAGGCGATAGGCGGGGGATTTGCCGGTGCTGGCACCGCAGAAGACGCAGAGTTTCATGAGGATCCTGTTCCTGGAAAGGGGCGGCCGCGGGCCGGAGCGACCAAGGGTGCCGGAGCGGCCGCGCTCATTGTACGCGGGAGCGGGTGGATTCCTTCGGGATCCTTCATTCCAGGTTCTGGACCTGTTCGCGCAGCTGTTCGATGAGCAGCTTCAGCGCCAGCGCGGTGTCGGTAATGGACAACGCGATGCTCTTGGAGGCGATGGTGTTGGCTTCGCGGTTGAGCTCCTGCATCAGGAAGTCGAGCCGCTTGCCCACGGGGCTGCCTGCAGCCAGGGCCTCGTCGATGGCCTGCAGATGGGTGTCCAGCCGGTCCAGTTCCTCGGTGATGTCGTCCTTCAGGCTGAGCAGGCTGATCTCCTGGCGCACGCGGGCCAGGGTCTCGTCGGCCGGAATGCTGACGGGCAGGTCCTGGACGGCTTTCTGCAGGCGCTCCAGCAGTCTGGCCTCGGCCGCAGCATGCAGTTCGGGCAGGTGGGGGCGCAGCTGCCCGGCCAGGGTCCGCATCCGGCTGCCCTGTTCCTGAAGGATGCGGGCAAGCTGCGCGCCTTCCTGGGCGCGGCTGGCCTGGAAGGCCTGCAGGCAGCTCAGAACCAGGGGTTCGGCGTACTGCCACAGCGTGTCGGCGTCCAGGGTCTGGGAGGCAGCGTCACCGGCGCTGGGAGCGTGTTCCGGCGTCTGCAGCCAGCGCAGGTAGTCGGCCACGGAGGGAGGCTGGGCGCTGTCGTCCACAAGGCGGATCTGGCGGCTCAGTTCCACATAGTGTGCCAGGCGTTCCAGGTTCAGGGCGTCAGTGCTGTCCGAGCGGGGCCGCTGCAGGCTCATCCGGCATTCCACCTTGCCGCGCCGGACGGTGGCCGTGATGGCGCTGCGCAGCCGCGGCTCCAGCAGCCGGCATTCGTCGGCCAGCCGGAAGTGCAGGTCAGTGAACCGGCTGTTGACGGCACGGATCTCGATGTCCAGTCGTCCGAGTGGGGTGTCGGCGCTCTGGTGGGCGTAGCCGGTCATGCTGTTGACGGTGCCCGGGGCGGCGGAAGGAGCGGGATTCGTGGAGGCGGTGACGGGCGGCGTGGGCTGGGTGGACATGTCGGTGTCTGGAAAGACGGAGAAGAAAGGGAAACGGGCTGATGCAGGATCGCGAACGGCTGCCGTCGGACGGGGCGGGCGGTGGGAAAGATGCCACACGGGGGCTGCGCCGGCGGTTACATCCGAAAGGGCGTCAGGAGGGGGCCGTTCTGTAACGCTGTCGGGAAGGAAGGTGGTGGGGACGGGTGGGTGTCTCTGCTTGGAAAAGCGGTAAAAATGCCGATCTGGCCGAGGTTTTTCGGGATGGGCACGGGCCCGGATGTCATTCAGTCGCCGTGCCCGTCCGTCTGGCGTGTCGTAACACGGAAATACAGAGTTTTGCATCCATCGCTTCTACAATAGCCATCATGGCAAATGAGCAGAACGCACCATTGCCGGAGGGCTTCGAGGCAGGTGGCTACCGGATTGTAAGAAAAATCGCCAGCGGCGGTTTTTCGATGGTTTATCTCGCCCAGGATCAGGACGGGAACCCGGTCGCCATCAAGGAATACCTGCCCAGTTCTCTGGTCCGTCGCACACACGGGCAGCTGGTGCCCGAGGTGGTGGGCGGCAATCTGCCTACGTATCGCAATGGCCTGAAGTGCTTCTTCGAGGAAGGCCGGGCGCTGTCACGGGTCATCCATCCCAACGTGGTGCGCGTCGTCAACTTCTTCCGGGCCAACGAGACGGTCTACATGGTGATGGCCTACGAGAGCGGGCGCAGCCTGCAGGAGCTGGTCATCCACAACCGCAACCGGCCGGGCAAGCGCGTGCTGCCCGAGCGGCACATCCGCAAGATCTTCGCGCAGGTGATGAACGGGCTGCGCGAGGTGCATGCCAATCGCCTGCTGCACCTGGACCTGAAACCGGCCAACATCTACCTGAAGAAGGGCGGCCTGCCCATGCTGCTGGACTTCGGGGCGGCGCGCCAGACGCTCACGCAGGACGCACCCAAGCTCTTCCCGATGTACACGCCGGGCTTTGCCGCGCCGGAGCTGTACAAGAAGAACCAGCAGCTGGGGCCCTGGACCGACATCTATGGCCTGGGCGCCAGCATGTACGCCTGCATGGTGGGGGCTCCGCCGCAGGCGGCCGATCAGCGCATGAAGCAGGACAAGGTCGATGCCGTCCTGGCGGGTCTGACCGACATCTACTCGCAGCAGCTGCTGGATCTGGTGCACTGGTGCATGAAGCTCAACCCGCTGGAGCGGCCGCAGAGCGTGTTTGCGCTGCAACGGGCGTTGCGCGAACCCTTCATGCGCGAGGGGGTGGAAACCCGCAGTTTCCTGCCGCTGCGCTGGCTGGAGGACATCATCTCGCCGTTCAGGCGGCGGCGCGATCCGAAAGGGTCGTCGTCGCACAAACGAAGCCATCATGCCCAGCTGCCATCGCCGTCGGGTCACGAGGAGGCCGATGTCACGCTGCTGACGGCCCGCAAGGGCAGCTGAGATCAGGCCTTCGGCCTGGGTACGGGCCGCTGTCGGGGCGGCACGGTACCGACGCAGGCCTGCCAGCGGCAGATGACCCGGACAGGACGCCCCCAGAACATTCAACTCGCTTTCGATCCATGCGTTTTTCCATTTTCCAGGATACCGATGTCGGTGGTCGTTCGATCAACCAGGATCGGATGGGGTACTGCTTCTCGCGCGAGTCGCTGCTGATGGTGCTGGCCGACGGCATGGGCGGGCACCTGCGGGGCGAGATCGCGGCGCAGATCGCCATGCAGACGGTGGCCTCGATGTTCCAGCAGCAGGCCATGCCCCGGCTGCGTGATCCGGTGGCCTTCATCGAGCAGGCCTTCCATGCCAGCCACCGCGAGCTGCACCGCTACCGCGAGCTGCACGGCATGAACGAGTGCCCGCGCACCACCATCGTGGCCTGCGTGGTGCAGGACGGACATGCCTGGTGGGGGCATGCGGGCGATTCCCGGCTGTACCTGCTGCGTGATTCCGATATCCTGTTCCGCACGCTGGACCACTCCAAGGTGCAGAGCCTGATCAGCCTGGGGCTGATCACCGAGGCCGAGGCCGAGGTGCACCCCGAGCGCAACAAGGTGCTCAACTGCCTGGGCTCCCCCTTCATTCCGCCGGTCGAGATCCATGCGGCCTTCCCGCTGAAGGCGGGTGACGTGATGATGCTGTGCTCGGACGGTCTCTGGAGCGGCGTGAGCCGCGAGGAGCTGGTGCGCGAGTTCCGCAACGAGCCGCTGGAGCTGGCGGTGCCGCGCCTGATCCAGTCGGCGCTCAACCACAATGGCGTGGGTGCCGACAACACCACGGTGCTGGCCATGAAGTGGGATACCGACAGCACCGAGAACGACGGCCTGCCGTCGCTGTCGTCGATGGCACTGCCCGACGGGGCGGTGACCACCACCATTGCCATCGCCAACAACCTGGACGCCGAATCGGTCGACATGACCGAGGACGAGATCGACAAGACGATCGCCGAGATCCAGGAGGCGATCCAGCGCTCGAACAAGGAAGTGCCCTGACAGGGCCGTTTCCTGACGCGCCTGCGCGCCGGGGGGCGGGATGATCCGGATGCTGCCCCCATCCCAAGGGGCAGGCATGGGGTGTTTCGTCCTGCCCGGGGGCATTTCCGGGGGCGATAGAATGCGGGAACCGATCTTCCAGGGGGTCCCCGATGACTGATTCTTCTTCCACGCTGCGGCATGATGGCCGGGCGCTGGACGGGCTGCGGCCCGTGCGCTTTCAGCGACGCTTCACACGCCACGCCGAGGGGTCGGTGCTGGTCAGTTTCGGCGACACCCGGGTGCTGTGCACGGCCAGCGTGCTCGACAGTGTGCCCCCCTTCCTGCGTGGCAAGGGGCAGGGCTGGGTGACAGCCGAGTACGGCATGCTGCCGCGGGCCACCCACACGCGCAGTGACCGAGAGGCGGCGCGCGGCAAGCAGTCCGGGCGCACGCAGGAAATCCAGCGGCTGATCGGCCGCAGCCTGCGGGCGGTGACGGACCTGAAGCGGCTGGGCGAGCGCACCATCCACCTGGATTGCGATGTGCTGCAGGCCGACGGAGGCACGCGCACGGCGGCCATTACCGGGGCCTGGGTGGCGCTGCGCGATGCGGTGAACGGCTTGCTGGCTGCGGGCAAGCTGACCTCCGACCCGCTGCGCGATGCGGTGGCCGCCATCTCGGTGGGCATCGTGGCGCTGCCAAGCGCCGCTCCCGCCTGCGTGCTCGACCTGGACTACCAGGAAGATTCGGGCTGCGAGACCGACATGAACGTGGTGATGACTGCCTCCGGCGGCCTGGTGGAGATCCAGGGCACGGCGGAGGGCGCACCTTTCTCCCGTCAGCAGGCGAGCGAGCTGCTGGATCTGGCGGCCAAGGGCATCGACGAGCTGGTGCGACTGCAGCGGGCGGCCTTGCAGGAGGAAGGGGCATGACGGGCGGACATTGGCTGGTGGCGTCGGGCAATCCCGGCAAGCTGAAGGAGCTGCGGGCCATGCTGGCACCGCGCGGCGTGCGCCTGTCCAGCCAGACCGAGCTGGGCATTCCCGATGCCGAGGAGCCGTGGCCCAGCTTTGTGGAGAATGCACTGGCCAAGGCCCGGCACGGTGCACGCCTGAGTGGGCTGCCCACGCTGGCGGACGATTCCGGCCTGTGCGTGCCGGCCCTGGGTGGCGCGCCCGGCGTGCGCTCGGCACGCTTTGCGCTGGACGCGATCACCGACCCGGTCGAGCGCGAGGCCTTGCAGGCAGGTGGCCGGGCACGGCTGGATGCCGAGAACATCCGCCATCTGCTGGCACGCTGCCAGGACGTGTCTGCACCGGTGCGGGCGTATTTCTACAGCGTGGTGGTGTGGGTGGCCTCTGCTGACGATCCGCGTCCGCTGATTGCCGAGGGGCTGTGGTGGGGCACGCTGCTGGCCCAGCCGCGAGGCGAGGGGGGCTTCGGTTATGACCCGATCTTCCAGCCCGATGGTCACGCCTGTTCGGCGGCAGAGCTGTCGGCGGAAGAGAAGAACGCCATCAGCCATCGTCATCGTGCGCTGGTGCGGCTGAACACGCTGCTGGACGAGGCAGGCGTCTGATGGGCTTCTTCCGTCCATCCCTGTCCACGCCCGCATCCGCCCATTTTCATCGGCCCTTCTGACCGTGCCTGCTTCCGCCACGCCCATCCGCCTGCATTCCAGCCGCCGCGTGCAGCTGGACAACCTGCCGCCACTCTCGGTGTATGTCCACATCCCGTGGTGTCTGCGAAAGTGTCCGTACTGCGACTTCAACTCGCACAACCTGCCGGCCGACGGGGTGGACGAGAACGCCTATCTGACGGCGCTGGAGGCCGACCTGGATGCCAGCCTGCCGCTGGTCTGGGGGCGCCGGGTGGTGACGGTGTTCATTGGTGGCGGTACGCCCAGCCTGTTTTCGGGGGCGGCCATTGACCGGCTGCTGGCCAGTCTGCGGGCTCGGCTGCCCCTCATCGCCGATGCCGAAGTGACGATGGAGGCCAACCCGGGCACCTTCGAGCGGGCGCGCTTCGCCGATTACCGGGCTGCGGGCGTCAACCGCCTGTCGCTGGGTATCCAGAGTTTCTCGGATGCCAAGCTGAAGGCGCTGGGGCGCGTGCATGACCGGGCTCAGGCCTGTGCGGCGGCCGAGGCAGCCGCCGAGCTGTTCGAGACCTTCAACCTGGACCTGATGTATGCGCTGCCCGAGCAGACGCTGCCTGAGCTGCGCGCGGACCTGACGCAGGCCCTGGCCTTCTCGCCGCCGCACCTGTCGTGCTACCACCTCACGCTGGAGCCCAACACGCTGTTTGCGCGCTTCCCGCCCCCGGTGCCGGACGAAGACCAGGCGGCTGCCATGCAGGATCTGCTGGGCGAGATGCTGGGTGACACCTATCGCAACTACGAGGTGTCGGCCTGGGCGCGCCCCGGCCATCAGGCCCAGCACAACCTCAATTACTGGATGTTTGGCGATTACCTGGGCATCGGGGCCGGCGCCCACGGCAAGCTGTCGTTCCCGGACCGGATCGTCCGGCAGGCAAAGTACAAGCACCCGCGCCGCTACATGGAAACGGCGCTGGCCGGCAATGCCTGCGAGATCGACGAGGTGGTGCAGCCCACCGATCTGCCCTTCGAGTTCATGCTGAATGCACTGCGCCTGACCGAAGGGGTGGACACGGCGCTGTTCCAGGAACGCACGGGCCTGCTGCCGGCCGTGATCCGGGTGAAGCTGCGCCAGGCCGTGGAGCGCGGGCTGATGGTGGATGATCCGGCGCGGCTGCAACCGACGCCGCTGGGGCGCGCCTTCCTGAACGACCTGCTGGAGATCTTCCTGCCCGAAGAAGGTGGAGAGGGGCATCGGCCCGAGCCTGCGCCCCGGGTGAGCACGGTCAACTGGGTGGACCGGCCGGAGCTGGACTGAAAGGCCTTGCACCGTTATGGTGCATTTTGGGGCTTGCGTTGCCTTGATATGGTGCAATGCCCCGATGCAGGGCAGGTCTGCTCATGCTTTCAGCGCCCAGCTTACATCTGCGCTGGCCCGGTGGAGGCGCACGCCAAACTCACGGACGGCTGTGGGGGAGGACGGGGCAGTCGTGTGTGGTCCAGACATGGTTGGGGGCACGACGGCCACGAATGGCCGGGGACGGGCTGCAGGCCGGGGCTTCCCGGTTGCAGGCCACGGTCTGAATGTGCAGGTTTGCCGCAACGGTTTCGGAGGCTGGCAGGCCGTCCGGAGGGCAAGATGTAACTTTTTTCTGTGCAGAAGGTGGAGTTGGCACGCTTTCTGCTAGTGTCTGGACAAGGGGCCGGATCGGCGCAGTGTCGTCGGGCGGTCATCGGTTGCAACCGCGGTCGGCACGACCGTCGAACAGGAGAAGCTGAACATGGCAAGCGCCAAGGAAGTGATGAAGAAGATCGAGGACAACGAAGTCAAGTTCGTCGATCTGCGTTTCACCGACATTCGGGGCAAGGAACAGCACATCACGGTACCCATTTCGCATTTCGATGAGGATCGCTTCACCGACGGTCAGGCCTTCGACGGGTCGTCGATGGGCGGCTGGCGCGGCGTCCAGGCCTCCGACATGCTGCTGATCCCCGATCCGGACACGGCCGTGATGGATCCGTTCCGTGAGGAGCCGACGCTGATCCTGACCTGCGATGTCGTCGAACCGACAGAAGGCAAGGGCTATGACCGGGACCCGCGTTCCATCGCCCGCCGGGCCGAGGCCTATCTGCAGTCGTCGGGCATTGGCGACATCGCCTACTTTGGCCCCGAGCCCGAGTTCTTCATCTTCGACAGCGTGACCTGGAAGCAGGACATGTCGGGCAGCATGGTGGCCATCGATTCCGAAGAGGCCTCGTGGTCTTCCGACAGGAAGTTCAATGGCTTCAACAGCGGTCATCGCCCGGGCGTGAAGGGGGGCTATCTGCCGGTGCCGCCGGTGGATTCCTTCCAGGACATGCGCTCGGAAATGGTCATGCTGCTGGAGCAGATGGGCGTGCCCGTGGAAGTGCACCACCACGAGGTGGCAGGTGCCGGCCAGTGCGAGATCGGCACCAAGTTCGCACCGCTGGTGCAGCGTGCCGACTGGCTGCAGCGCATGAAGTACGTGATCCACAACGTGGCGCACGCCTATGGCAAGACGGCCACCTTCATGCCGAAGCCGCTGGTGGGTGACAACGGTTCGGGCATGCACGTGCACATGTCGATCTGGAAGGACGGCACCAACCTGTTCAATGGCGACAAGTACGCGGGGCTGTCGGACTTCGCGCTGTTCTACATCGGCGGCATCATCAAGCACGCCCGCGCGCTGAACGCCATTACCAACCCCAGCACCAACTCGTACAAGCGGCTGGTGCCGCACTACGAGGCGCCGGTCAAGCTGGCCTATTCGGCCCGCAACCGCTCGGCCTCGATCCGCATCCCGTTCGTGAACAGCCCGAAGGCGCGCCGCATCGAGGCCCGCTTCCCGGATCCGGTGGCCAACCCGTACCTGGCATTCGCCGCGCTGATGATGGCGGGCCTGGACGGTGTGCAGAACCGCATCCACCCGGGTGATCCGGCCGAGAAGAACCTCTATGACCTGCCGCCCGAGGAAGACGCGAAGATCCCGACCGTCTGCCATTCGCTGGAACAGGCGCTGGAGGCACTGGATCGCGACCGCGAGTTCCTGACCCGGGGTGGCGTGTTCGACAACGACATGATCGACGCCTTCATCACCCTGAAGATGGAGGAGGTGACGCGCCTGCGGATGGTGCCGCACCCGATCGAGTTCGACATGTACTACAGCTGCTGAGCAAGACGTCCGGCCGGCAGACGGTTGATGCCGCCTGTGCGGCCGGCGTTGTGTCGGTGGCATGCGTACGGCCGCAGGGGTGTGCTTTGCCGGTAGACTGCGAGTGTCTGGACCTTTTCCGGGGACTGTTGCATGAACATGAAAGCACACGACGATGCCGGCCTGCGCCATTCGGTTGTGATGAAGGGACAGCTGCTGCTGGCGGCTGCCCTGCTGGGAGCGGGCATGGCTTCGGCGCCCGTGGCCCTGGCGCAATCGGCCACCACCGTCTATCGCTGCGACGGGCCCGATGGCACGCCGCTCTACCAGAACGCGCCGGGCAAGGGCTGCCGACAGCTGGATCTGCCGCCGATCAACAGCGTGCCGGCCGCCAGGCTGCCGACAGGTTCAGGCTCGGGTGGCAAGTCGGCCCGGGTCAGCGACAGCCAGCAGCGTGGACGTGATTCCGACCGTCGCCGGATCCTGGAAAAGGAGCTGGCCAAGGAGCAGTCGCGGCTGGATGCGCTGAAGCAGGAGTACAACGACGGTTCGCCCGAGCGTCTTGGTGACGAGCGCAATTACCAGAAGTATCTGGATCGGGTGGATCGCCTGAAGGATGAAGTGGCGCAGGCGGCGCAGAACGTGAGTTCCATCCGCCGAGAGATCGATTCGCTGCCCTGAGGGATTCTCCAGGAAGGTTGCGGGCCCATCATCCCTGAAGGCCACTGTCAGAGGGTGGCCGGGATGGGCTCCCGCATTCCTGTTCCCCGGGGTGGTCTTTTCCCGGGGAGGGGCCGATGGATGACAGTGCGGGCGAAGGCTCCGATCAGACCCGCCACGGCAGCGGCCGGCGCATTCTGCCCGACCTGACCGGCCTTGACCTGCTGGGGTCGGGCGTGGTGGTGCTGGACGCCGAGGGGCGCGTGGCGTTTGCCAATCTGGCGGCCTGCCAGCTGCTGGCGATGACGCCCCGGCGCATGCGCGGCTGCACACCGGGCGAGTTGCTGCCGGACCTGCAGGCGCTGGACGCGCCCCTGGATCAGCTGCGCAGCCAGGCCTGGGGGCAACAGGGCGTGGACATCACCCTGATGCGGCCCGGGCAGCCGCCATTGGCCCTGCATTGTCTGGCCGTGGTGCTGGAAGATACGGGGGGCATGCTGCTTGTCGAGCTTCACGAGATCGAGCGGCGCCGACGCATCGACCGGGAGACGAGACTGCACGAGTCGGCGCGCGCCAGTCGTGCCATGCTGCGCCAGCTGGCGCACGAGGTCCGCAATCCGCTGGGGGGCATCCGCGGGGCGGCACAGCTGCTGGAGGCCGATGCCGGGACGGACGCCGTGCGCGAATACACGGGCGTGATCATTCAGGAAGTGGACCGGCTGCAACAGCTGGTGGATCGCCTGCTGGCGCCGGGCAGCGGACGGCGGGCGGTGGCTCGCATCAACATCCACGAAGTGTGCGAACAGGTGCGCCGTCTGGTGCAGGCCGAGTACGCGGAAGGGCTCGTCATCGAACGTGACTACGACGCCAGCCTGCCGGAACTGGAGGCGGATCGTGCGCAGCTGGTGCAGGCGCTGCTGAATCTGGTGCGAAACGCTGCCCAGGCCATGCAGGGCCGCGGCACCATTCTGCTCAGGACGCGCGTGGCGCGCCAGGTGGTGATCGCCCACGTGGGCTATCGGCTGGCCCTGGCGCTGGACGTGATCGACGACGGGCCTGGCGTTTCACCCACCATGCAGGAGCGGATGTTCCTGCCGCTGGTGAGCGGACGCGAGGGAGGCAGCGGGCTGGGGCTGCCGGTGGCGCAGGGCATCGTCGAGGCCCATGGAGGAAGCATCGAATGCGAGAGTCGACCGGGATGGACCGATTTCAGGATCCTGCTGCCGCTGCTGTAGCCGGGCAGGGGGCGCAGACCGTCAGGCCGGGCGGAGACACGACGGGAGTGACGGCCGTTGGCGAGATCTGGGTGGTGGATGACGACCACTCGATCCGCTGGGTGCTGGAGCGCGCGCTGGTGCGCGCAGGCTTCGGGGTACGCACCTTCGCCCAAGTCGACGAGGTGCTGGCAGCGCTGGCGGTGAGCGAGCCGGCCGTTCTGGTGTCGGACATCCGCATGCCGGGGGCCAGCGGCATCGAGCTGCTCTATCAGGTGCGCCAGCGACGTCCCACGCTGCCGGTGATCATCATGACCGCCTATTCGGACCTGGACAGCGCAGTCTCGGCCTTCCAGGCCGGTGCTTTCGAGTACCTGCCCAAGCCCTTTGACCTGATGCAGGCCGTGGCCCTGGTGCAGCGGGCGGCGCAGGGCAGGGCCGAGGCCGCCCGAGGGGGCGCGTCGGCACGGTCATCGGGTCGGGGCGCGGGGGCCGGTGCCACCCCGGATCCTGAACGGGGGACGAAGGCTCAGGCGACTCCGTCCTCCCAGGCCGGAGCCCGCATGTCGGAGGCCGGCCTGCTGGGCCAGGCACCGGCCATGCAGGCGGTGTACCGTGCCATCGGCCGTCTGGCCCGATCCGATGCCACCGTGCTGCTGACCGGCCAGTCCGGCACGGGCAAGGAACGGGTGGCGAGGGCGCTGCATCAGCACAGCGTGCGGGCCGAGCGGCCGTTCGTGGCGATCAACATGGCGGCCATCCCGCGTGACCTGATGGAATCGGAGCTGTTCGGCCACGAACGGGGGGCCTTCACGGGCGCACAGACCCTACGGCGTGGCCGTTTCGAGCAGGCCGAAGGCGGAACGCTCTTTCTGGACGAGATCGGCGACATGCCGGCCGAGATGCAGACGAGACTGCTGCGGGTGCTGTCCGAAGGCCACTTCTACCGCGTGGGGGGCAACCAGCCGGTGCAGAGCCGCGTGCGGGTGATTGCCGCCACGCATCAGGACCTGGAGGCGCGCGTTGCCCAGGGACTCTTTCGGGATGACCTCTTCCACCGCCTGAACGTGATCCGTCTGCGCCTGCCCCCACTGGCCGAGCGCGTGGAGGACATCCCGCTGCTGGCTGAGCATTTTCTGGCCGAGAGCGCAGCCTCGCTGGGGGTGGAGCCCAAGCAGCTGGGGGCAGATGCCCTGCGGGTGCTGTGCGCCTTTGGCTGGCCCGGCAATGTGCGGCAGCTGGAAAATGTCTGCCAATGGCTGACGGTGATGACGGCAGCGCATGTGGTGACAATGGCAGACCTGCCGCCCGAGATGCTGCCATCCCGAGGGGTTGCCGCTACCGCACGCCCGGTGACGGAGGCCGCATCCGTTGCGGCCCCGCAGGCTTCGGGCACGCCTGCCGTACCCACGGGTGCCCCGGATCGGGCGGATATCGATCGGGAGACCACCGGCCCGGAAGGATGGCGTTTGTTGCTGGAAAAGCTGGCCCGGCAGCAGCTGGAAGATCCGCAGGCCCGTGATCTGCTGACCCCCTTGCAGGCAAGTTTCGAGCGCACGCTCATCGAAGCGGCGCTGGAGGCCACCGGGGGGCACCGCGGCGAAGCCGCCCGTCGTCTGGGGCTGGGCCGCAACACGCTGGCCCGCAAGATACGCGACCTGGGCATCGACTGATGCGTGCATCGTCCGGTCAGCCGATGGCCCGGGTGGGGTCTGCCCGTGCCTTCCGGCCTGAGCGGGTTCACGCATGAGGATCTGCACAGGCCGATGATGCGGCTTGCGGTACCATCGTCGTCTTTGGGTTGTGCCGATGCCACGGTGGCATCGGACCGTATGTCGTCTGAACATGGGCCAGGGTGGCTGCCTGTCGCAGCTCATCCAGCCGGAATCGAGGGTGCATGGTGTCGGAGTCCGTTTCGCAGGAACCGCTGATCCGGCTGGAAAAGCTCAACAAGTCCTTCTCCCTGACCGGGGGTGACCGCTTTGACGCGGTGCGTGATGTGTCGCTGACCGTCGCGCGTGGCGATGCGCTGGGGCTCATCGGGCGCAGTGGTGCAGGCAAGTCCACGCTGCTGCGGCTGATGAACCTGCTGGAGCGCCCGGACAGTGGCCGGGTCTTCGTGTCCGGCCAGGAGCTGACGGCGCTGGACAAAAAGGGGCTGCGCGATGCCCGCCAGAAGATCGGCATGATCTTCCAGCAGTTCAATCTGCTGCAGAACGCCACGGTGTCCGACAACATCGCCTTCCCGCTGCGCATCCATGGCCGGCATGACCGGGCTGCCATCGCGGCACGGGTACGCGAGTGTGCCGAGGTGGTGGGCCTGGTCGACAAGCTGGATCACTACCCGGCCCAGCTGTCCGGTGGCCAGAAGCAGCGGGTGGCCATCGCGCGGGCGCTGGCGCCCGAGCCCAGCGTGCTGCTGTGTGACGAACCCACGTCGGCGCTGGACACCGAGACCACGCGCTCGGTGCTGGCCACGCTGAAGGAAATCAACCAGCGGCTGGGCGTGACCATCGTCATCGTCACGCATGAACTTTCGGTGGTGCTGGCGTTGTGCCGGCAGGCAGCCGTGGTGGAGCAGGGCCTTCTGGTCGAAAAGCTTGATCTGGACGGCAGCGCGCCGCTGGTACCGGTCTCGGCCCTGGGCCGCGAGCTGGTGCAGCACCTGCAATCCGGACAGGGACACGGATCCGCGGCTGCCCATGGTGCTGCCGGCAACGTGCGAGGATCCTTGAACACGACAGGCGGGGCGCAGGCCCCGCAGGCATAGGAGCGCCAGGATGCTGGATGCGCTTTGGGCGGCACTGCCGCCATCAATCGTGGATGTGCTGCCCGAGCTGTGGGTGGCGCTGGGCGAGACCCTGGTGATGATGGCCGTGGGCCTGACGGCCGCCGTGCTGATCGGCGGGCCGCTGGGCATCTGGCTGTTCCTGCTGAGTCCGGGCCAGTCCATGCAGAACCGCGTGCTGTTTGCCGTGGTCGGCTGGCTGGTGAACATGGTGCGTTCGTTCCCGTTCGTCATTCTGCTGGTGGCGCTGGTGCCGTTCACCCGCTGGCTGGTGGGGACCTCCATCGGCCCCATGGCCGCCTCGGTGCCGCTGGCCTGCGCCGCCATTCCGTACTTTGCCCGCCTGGTGGAACAGAGCCTGCGCGAAGTGCCGCGCGGCGTGATCGAGGCTGCCCATGCCATGGGGGCCAGCGAACGCCAGATCATCTGGCGTGTGCTGCTGGTCGAGGCCCGCTCGGGCATCGTCCAGTCGCTGGTGGTGCTGTCCATCAGCTTCCTGTCGTACACCGCCATTGCCGGCGTGGTGGGGGGCGGTGGCGTGGGCGACCTGGCCATCCGCTATGGCTACCAGCGCTTCCAGAACGACGTGATGCTGCTGACCGTCGCCATCCTGGTGGTCATGGTCCAGCTCATTCAGGTGATCGGCAATCACGTGGCGCGGCGGCTGGACAAGCGCTGAACACGAGGAAGACCGCTCTGGCGGCATGGGTATCTGTATACCGGGTGCAACATGTCGCGTCGCCACGCATGACATGCGGCGGTTTTTGTCCGACGAACGGTAGACAGCAGACGTTTGCCGCAGAATAATTCGCGGCGTGTCCTGTCTGGCAGGGCACCGATGCCCCTTGCGGGCGTCCGGGGTCGTCCCCTCAGGGGCGCCCGTCTCTCTCCTCTTTCGGCGCGGGCGTCCTGCGCTTCCCGTATCGATTCCGCTGGTCTTTTCCTGCATCACCCTGCAGGCAGGGTGCCTGTCGTGCTTTCGCACGCAGGTTCTCCGGTCGTGGGTGTCCGGCATCCCTTGCCAAAGGACGTGAGCAGGTCCGGCTGACGGGGCTATCTGAGATGAGACGCATTGCCAGGCAGCTTCTCATCATCGATCCCGGAGTCCTTTCATGTCTTCGTCCCGTTTCGCCCCGAATCCCACGGGGACTGTCGCGGCCGCGCGCCCGCTGCGTCCCGTGATGCATACCATGGCCTCGATGGCCCTGCTGCTGGCTGCCAGCGGCGGCGCGGCCAGTGCGCTGGCCCAGGAAGAGAACCAGGCTCCTGCAGCCGAGACCCAGACGCTGGGCACCATCTCGGTGGTGGGTGACTGGCTGGGCGATGCCGACGAGAAGAACGTGCAGGACCATCCGGGCGCCCGTGACGTGATCCGCCGCGATCAGGTCGAGGCCCAGGGCCTGACCAATGTGCGCCAGGTGCTCAACCGCATTCCCGGCGTCAACGCCCCCGAGAACAACGGTACCGGCGGCCACGACATGGCGCTGAACTTCGGCATTCGTGGCCTGAACCCGCGTCTGGCCACCCGCTCCACGCTGCTGATGGACGGCATCCCCATCCCCTTTGCGCCCTACGGCCAGCCGCAGCTGTCGCTGGGCCCGATCTCGATGGGCAACATGGATGCGGTGGACGTGGTGCGCGGTGGTGGTGCCGTGCGCTATGGTCCCCAGAACGTGGGCGGCATCGTCAACTTCGTCACCCGGGCCATTCCCGAAGACTTCGACATCGACGCCAGCATGCAGCTGGGCTACAGCCCGTCCTCGTCGCAGCACAAGCCCAAGAAGAACGCCAGCTTCCGCGTGGGCGGCACGATGGACAACGGCCTGGGCGGCGCCATCCTGTATTCGGGCGTGCGTGGTGCCGACTATCGCCAGCACAGTGACACCCGTATCGACGACGTGATCCTGAAAGGCCAGTACGCGCTGAATGCCGTGCACAGCTTCCACGCCATCGCCCAGTACTACGACGGCGAAGCCGACATGCCGGGCGGCCTGACGGTGGATGCCTTCAAGGCCGATCCCTACCAGTCCACCCGCCCGGTGGACCGTTTCTGGGGCCGTCGCACGCTCGTGGGCGCCGGCTATGACTACACCGATGGCAGCCGCAAGGCCAGCGTCAACACCTTCTTCACGAAAACGCTGCGCAGCGGCTTCCTGAACCAGGGCACCTTCGTGTCGCTGTCGCCGCGCTACTACTGGGTTCGCGGCATCGAGGCCCGTGCCTCGCAGGGCGTGAATGTGGGCGCCACCCACCACGAGATCGGCGTCGGCTACCGTTACATCGATGAGGCCAGTCACGAGCTGCGCTATCGGGAAAGCACCGCCAGCGGCCTGCTGCCCACCGTCTCCAGCCGCAATGACCGTGACACCCGCGGCAAGACCGAGGCCCATGCCGTCTACCTGGACGACCGCATCGACTGGGGCCTGTGGACCATCACCCCGGGCGTGCGCTATGAGCGCATCGACCAGCAGCAGATCAACGTGCTGACGGGGCGTCCGTTCAAGGGAGACTACAGCACCGCGCTGCCGGCCCTGAACGTGCTGTACCGGCTGGATGAGGGCTGGAACCTGTACGCCAACACCGAAGGTTCGTTCGGCAGCGTGCAGTACAGCCAGATGCCCAACCGCGTCCGTCAGGGGCTGGTCAAGCCCGAGAAGGCCCGCACCTGGGAATTCGGTACCCGTTATGATCAGGGCGTGCTGCGCGCCGAGATCGGTGCCTTCCTGGTCAACTTCAACAACCAGTACGACAGCAGCCAGACCACCGACAGCGTGATCGCTCGCGGCAAGACCCGTCATGCGGGTATCGAGAGCAGCTTCGGCTATCGCCTGGACGAGCTGGTGCCGGCCCTGAAGGGCACCGAGGTGTATGGCAACTACGCCTATGTGGATGCCTCCATCCGCGAGGAAGGCCCGAACAAGGGCAATCAGGTGCCGTTCTCGTCAAAACACAAGGGGCTGCTGGGCATCAGCTACACCCAGGACGCCTGGCAGGCCGGCTTCGAGGGCGAGTTCCAGTCCTCGCAGTATGCCGACAACGCGAACACCGTGGCCGAGAGTGCCGACGGCAGCACGGGCCGCATCCCCGGCTATGGCACCTGGAACCTGCGTGGCTCCTATGACTTCGGGCCGTCGCTGCACCACCTGAAGATCGGTGCCGGCATCAAGAACATCTTTGGCCGCGAGTTCTATACCCGCTCCTACGACGACAACAACAAGGGCAAGTACCTGGGCCAGCCGCGCACGGTCTACGTGCAGGCCTCCATCCGGTTCTGATCGCTCCTGATGTGCTCATGACATCCTGAAGGGTGTCACACGGAAAGGCGGCCTTCGGGCCGCCTTTTTTGTGGGCGTCCTTCATCGAAGTCAGTGCCACGGCCGTGACACACCGCACAAAGTTACACCTGCGCCATAGCGTATCCACACCACTCTGATATGCTGCCGCGCTCCAGCAACCATACAAGGAGCCCACCATGGGTTGGTTTTCCAGCAAGAGCGATCCCAAGTTCTTCCTCTCCACTGTTCCTCCCGAACCCGGTCGCGTCAGTGAGTACCTGGGCATCGTCAGCGGTGAAGCCGTGATCGGTGCCAACCTCTTCCGCGACATGTTCGCCGCCGTGCGCGACGTGGTGGGCGGCCGTGCCGGTGGCTATGAACGGGCGCTGGCCGGTGCACGTCAGTCTGCCCTGGACGAAATGGTGGCTGCCGCGCGCGAGAAGGGTGCCAACGGCATCGTCGGCATCGATTTCGATTACGAGGTGATGGGCGAAACCAACGGCATGATGATGGTGGCCGTCAGCGGTACCGCCGTGAAGATCGCCTGATCGGCCGAGCTGTTCCCCCAAAAAGGAAGCGCCCCGAACCGGGGCGCTTCTTCTTTTACCGGGCGCACGGCGGCAAGCGCCCTTGGCCTGACTTCATTTCACGGACGGCTTGGGGCCCAGCTTGACTTCCATCTTCGGCCGGATGACCGGACCCTTGCCGGGCACCTTGTCGACGCGCGGCCGGATCAGCATCGGCACGAAGCGCCACAGGTAGACGCCAAAGGCCACGATCCAGGCAGCACCTGCCGTGTGCAGCGTCGGGGTGTTGAAGGGCACCGGCAGGGCCAGCGCCAGCAGGCGCAGGATGGCCGACGCCAGCACCAGCCAGTAGCACAGCACCATGTAGCGGTCGGTCTGCAGCGGCCGGCCCAGGTGGCCCAGCGCGGTGCGGGTGACCATGCCGATGATCAGCAGCGAGAACCCGGCGATGCCGATGATGTGCACGGCCCAGACCGGACGCTCGGCAAGGCCTGCCATCTGCGCGGCGGCCACCACCAGCCCGATGCCCAGGCCCGCATAGCCGGCATACAGGATCCACAGGATGGGCTTGTGCAGCACGGCCCGGGGCTTCCAGCTGATGACCTGCCAGAGTGCAATGAAACCCGAGGCGGCCAGGAAGAGGGCAGCAAGCAGCTGCCATTGCAGCAGCGAGCAGGTGATGGCTGCCATGCCGGCTGCCAGCTGCCAGTGGCCGCTTTCGAGGTGCTTGGGAATGTCGAGTCCGGCCACCGCGCGCGAGGCGAAGAACGGCGTGACGCGGCGGGCCACCAGCAGGGCAATGACGGCCATGGCCAGCATGCCGGTCTGGAAGAAGCCCATGATGCGCTCGTAGTCGCCTTCCTCCACGGCCAGCAGGAACATCAGGTTGGCCACGCCCATCAGCAGCAGCATGGGGGGAATGCCGTAGTTGCGCTGGCTGCGGGCACGATAGATGCTGTGCGACATGGCCACGGCGCCCCAGCCGAAGAACAGGCTCTCGGCCACCACGCCCACCCAGAAGGCGGCGTCGGCCGGCACCAGATAGGCGATGCGGGCGAGGATCCAGAACAGGCAGCAGACGGCCAGCGCACGCCCCTTGATGGGCGTGATGCCCGTCCAGGTGGCTCCGGCCGTGAACAGGAAGCCCACCGCGATGGTGATGATGAAGCCCCAGAGCATTTCATGGGCGTGCCAGAACACGCCACCCAGCGTGCCCTGCAGCATGCTTGGGAAGTACACCCACAGCAACACGCCCATGATGGCCCAGAAGCAGCCGAGGGAGTAGAGCGGGCGGAAACCGAGTTCCAGAAAGGCGGCCCATTGCGGGCGCGCGGAGGTGGGAGCGGGTTCTTCGATCGAGAGCAACATGGAGCAGGGCCGTGTCGGGATGCAGATTGTTCCGTGCATGGTAGAGCGCCCGGAACGGGCGGACATTGATTTTTGTCGAGCCTGCTCAGGCACTCCACGGGATACAAGGACATACCCGGGATGTCAGGCGCTGGCCGATCTGGTAGGCTGACGCTCTGCAGCAAATTCCCCATTCAAGAACCAAGGAGAGACGACGTGCGGGTGATCGTGATGGGCGCCGGAGTGGTGGGCGTGACCACGGCCTGGTATCTGCACCAGGCAGGCCATGAGGTGACGGTACTGGAACGCAACAGGGGGGCTGCCTGCGAGACGAGCTTCGGCAATGGTGGGCAGATCTCGGTCAGCCACGCTGAACCCTGGGCCAACCCGTCGGCACCCCTGAAGCTGCTGAAATGGCTGGGGCGGGAAGATGCACCGCTGCTCTTCCGGTTGCGGGCCGACCCGGCGCAGTGGCGCTGGGGCCTGCAGTTCCTGCGCGAGTGCTCGGCGGCGCGCACCCGCCACAACATGATCCAGCTCATCAATCTGGGCACCTACAGCCGTGCCAGCCTGCAGGCGCTGCGTGAGGAGACGGGCATCCAGTATGACCACCTCACGAAGGGGATCATGCATTTCTACACCAGCCAGAAGGATTTCGACGAGGCGCTGGAGCCGGCACGGATCATGCAGGAGATGGGCGTGGTGCGCGAGATCATCACGCCTGACCGCGTGGTCGAGATCGAGCCGGCCCTGGCCTTGGCACGCAACCAGCTGGCAGGCGCCACCTTCACGCCGGCCGACGAATCCGGTGACGTCAACCTGTTCACCACCCGCCTGGCGGCCCTGGCGGCCGAGAAGGGCGTGAAGTTCCGCTACGGCGTGCGCATCCAGAAGCTGCTGGTGGCCGGCGGCGAGATGCAGGGCGTGGAGCTGGCCGACGAGCATGGCCAGTACGAAGTGGCCAAGGCCGATGCCTACGTGCTGGCGCTGGGCAGCTTCAGTGCAGGGCTGGCACGTGACGTCGGCATCCGCCTGGACATCTATCCGGCCAAGGGCTATTCGGCCACGCTGCCGGTGCTGGACCCGGCCAGGGCGCCGCAGGTCAGCCTGACCGATGACGAGTACAAGCTCGTGTATTCGCGCTTTGGCAACCGGCTGCGGGTGGCCGGCACGGCCGAGCTGAACGGCTACGGCATGGCGCTGAACCCGGTGCGCTGCGAGGCGCTCGTCAAGCGCACGCTGGCGCTGTTCCCAGGCGTGAGCGATCCGAAGCAGGCGAAGTTCTGGACCGGCCTGCGGCCGACCACCCCGGGCAATGTGCCCTACATCGGTCGCAGCCGGGTGGGCGGGCTCTTCCTGAACACCGGCCACGGCACGCTGGGCTGGACCCATGGCTGCGGCTCGGGCCGGGCCCTGGCCGAGCTGATGTCCGGACGTCGGCCGGACGTGGACTTCCAGTTCTCGGGCTGAGCCGGACCGGATGTTCCGTGGGCCGGCGGTGCCGAAACCGCCGGCTAGGTTGCATCAGGCGCCCTTGCTCTTTTGCCGGCGGGCACTCAGGGTGCCGATCAGCAGCACCAGCAGGGCACCGCCCACCTCGGCGATGTACTTGATCTGCGGCTGCCAGGTACTCACGTGGTCGGCTACGGCCGGGTCGGTGATCAGCATGCCACCGGCAATCCACCCCAGCAGCATGCCGCCGATGGTGATGACGATGGGGAAGCGGTCCATCAGCCGGATGACCATCTGGCTGCCCCAGATGATGATGGGCACGCTGACCAGCAGGCCGAAGATCACCAGCGGAATTTCATGATGTCCGCCCACGCTCTGTGCAGCACCAGCAATGGCAATCACGTTGTCGATGCTCATCACCAGGTCCGCGACGATGACAGTGCGTACCGCCACCCACAGTTTGTCCGAACTGGCGATGTTGCCATGTGCGTCCTCTTCCTCGGGCAGCAGCAGCTTCACGCCGATCCACAGCAGCAGCAACGCACCCACCACCTTCAGGTAGGGGACCGACAGCAGCGACAGTGCAAAGACGATCAGCAGGATGCGCAGCGCAATGGCGCCGATCGTTCCCCAGACAATGCCCTTGCGCCGCTTGGAGGGATCGAGCTTGCGCACGGCCAGGGCGATGACCACCGCGTTGTCGCCGCCCAGCAGGATGTCGATGAGCACGATCTGGCCAACAGCCAGCCAGAACGCGGGAGAGGTGAAATCCAGTTCCATGTAAGAGGGGCTCCGAGAGAGGGGGCGTCCAGGTTTCAGGGACGGAGAGTTTAACGCTCGTACCCCCTGCCTGGCGGAGAATCTGGGGCCTGCGATGCGGGATGGTCACGCCCGTCGGGCGCCCTGGCGGACCTGTACCCGGCGTTCCAGCCAGCTCTTGAGGATCAACGTCAGCACGGCCATCAGCGCCAGGATGGCGGCGGCCGTGAAGGCCGCGGCCGTCTTGTAGTCGTTGTTGAGCTGTTCCACCAGCAGCGGCAGCGTCATCGTCTGGTTCAGGGTCGCCCCCGAGACCACCGACACTGCGCCGAACTCGCCGACCGCACGGGCATTCGTGATCATCACCCCATACAGCAGGGCCCAGCGGATGCGGGGCAGGCTCACCTTCCGGAAGATCTGCCAGCCGCTGGCGCCCAGCAGCAGTGCCGCCTGTTCCTCCTCGTTGCCCTGCGTCTGCATCAGCGGAATGAGCAGGCGCGCCACGTAGGGCGAGGTGACGAAGATGGTGACCATGATGATGCCCGGCCAGGCAAACATCAGCTGGATGTCGTGGTCGGAAAACCACTGACCCACCACCGACTCGGCCCCATACAGCAGCAGGTAGCACAGACCCGCCACCACCGGCGAGGTGGCGTAGGGAATGTCGATCAGCGCCAGCATCAGCCGCCGGCCCCGGAACCGATAGTGGGTGACGCACCAGGCAAAGGCCAGCCCGAAGGCCAGGTTCACCGGAATGGTGACCAGCGTGGCCAGCAGCGTCAGGCCGAAGGCGTGGTGCAGATAGTCGGCTGACAGGTTCTCGATCAGCAGCGCCCAGCCACCGGCCGCCACCTGGGCAAAGATCATGGTCAGCGGCAGTACCAGCAGCAGGCCCGCGGCCAGCAGCGCGAGCACCAGCAGCAGCCGCTGCACCCCGTTGGCCGGGCGCCGGCGCGGACCGTTCGTGCGTTCGTCCATGCATCAGCCTCCCCGCTGCCAGCGCAGCAGCCGGTTCTGCAGCAGCTGCAGGCCAAAGAGCAGCACCAGCGAGGTGATGAGCACCACCGAGGCGATGGCCGCTGCGGCCGCGTAGTCGAACTCCTGCAGCCGCACGAAGATCATCAGCGAGGTGATCTCGGTCTGGAACGGGATGTTGCCGGCGATCATCACCACGGCGCCGAACTCGCCCAGGCTACGGATGAAGGCCTGGCTGGCCCCGGCCGTCAGCGCCGGCACGAGCGTGGGCAGGGTGATGCGCCAGAATACCTGGCCCGGGCGGGCGCCCAGTGTGCCGGCCGCTTCCTCCACATCGTGGCCCAGATCCTCGATGACCGGCTGCACGGTGCGCACGATGAACGGGATGCTGGTGAAGATCATGGCGATGACCAGCCCCGGGAAGGCATAGGCGATCTTGATGCCCCAGGGGGCGAAGAGCTGTCCGATCCAGCCACCGGGCGAGAGCAGGGTGGCCAGCGTCAGCCCGGCCACCGCTGTGGGCAGCGCAAAGGGCAGATCGATCAGCGCGTCGAGAAAGCGCCGTCCCGGGAACTCATAGCGCGACAGCACCCAGGCCAGCAGCAGGCCCACCAGCGTCACCACCACCGTGGAGATGAAGGCCCCCAGCAGCGTGACCCGGTAGCTGGCCACCACCCGGGGATCGGAGATGGCGGCCCAGTACTGGGCCCAGCCCAGATCGGCCGCATGCCAGAGCAGCACCAGCAGTGGCACCAGAATGACCACGTGCAGGTACACCAGGCTCACGCCCAGACTGGGCCAGAAGCCCGGCAGCAGCGGCCGGGCCAGGAAGAAGCGGGGCGCGGACACTCAGTGTCGTCCGGCGGCGAGCAGCTGGTCCAGCAGACCGCCGCTGGCGAAGTGCGTCTTCTGGATGCCTTCCCAGCCGCCGGGGAAGGTGGCGGGGTCGACGAGCCGAACCTTGGCGAACTGGTCGGCCGTGGCAGCCACCACCTCGGGGTCATGCACGCGCAGGTTGTGGCGGGCCAGCAGCTGCTGGATCTCCTTCGAATACTGGAACCCCAGGTAGGCGCGCGCCACCTCGCGGGTGCCCTTGGCATCGACCACCTTGTCGACAATGGCTACCGGGAAGGCCGCCATCACGCTCACCGGCGGCACCACCAGCTCGAAGCCCTTGTCCTTGAATTCCTTGCCCGCCAGGATGCTCTTGATCTCGGATTCGAAGGTCAGCAGCACGTCGCCCTGACCGTTCTGGGCGAAGGCCACCGTGGCGCCCCGGCCGCCGGTGGGGAAGTTCTCGACGTTGCCCAGGAAGCGGCCCATGAACGTCTTGGCGGCCGCCTCGTCATTCGGGAACTGCTCCTGTGCGTGATTCCAGGCGCCCAGGTACGAATAGCGGGCGTTGCCCGAGGTCTTGGGGTTCGGGAACACCAGCTTCACGTCCGGCCGTGCCAGGTCGTCCCAGTTGCGGATGTTCTTGGGGTTGCCCTTGCGCACCATGAAGGCGATGGTGCTGTAGTAGGGCGAGCTGTTGTTCGGGAACTGCGAGGCCCAGTCCTTGGCCACCAGCCGGCGCTTGACCAGGATCTCGATGTCGGGCACCTGGTTGAAGGTGACGGTGTCGGCCTTCTTGCCCTGGATGATGTCCTGGGCCTGGCGGGACGTACCGCCATAGGACTGGTCGATCTTGAGCTGGCCGCCGTGCTCTTTCTGCCACTTGGCCACGAACAGTGGGTTGATCTCGGAAAACAGCTCGCGGCCCACGTCATAGGTGGCATTGAGCAGCGTCTGGTCGGCAGCGTCGGCCGCCTGGGCCGAGGGCATGGCGGCAAGCAGCAGGGCAGCGGGCGCCAGGCCCAGCACGGCGCGGCGGGAGCGGGAAACGAAGGTCATGACGGCAAGGCCCCGAGGGCCGGGACAAGGTTGTACGATGCCGCGCATCATGCCATGGCAGGGCATGGATGAGCGGGTGAGCGGCCGGCTTATGCGGATTCCGCATGAGCATATGCGGATCTCATCGGTCGTGCCGGTGGCCTGCCAGGGTCTGCGCCAGCGTCTTCGGGCTGGCCGATGACCAGGCCAGCAGGCATTCCAGCAGGCTCAGTGCCGCCAGCAGCCCCATCGTCCGCGTCCATGAACCCAGCAGGTCGTAGAGCACGCCCACGCCCAGCGGTCCGATGGCCGCAATGCCATAGCCCACGGCCTGGGCCATGCCCGACAGGGCGGCCGCCTCGGCCGGGGAATCGGTGCGTTCGGCAAACAGCATCAGGCACAGTGAGAACACGCCGGCGGTGCCGATGCCGGCCAGCGACACCCAGAGCCACTGCGTGCCGGTACTGCCCAGCCACAGCCCCAGACTGCCTGCCAGCACCGTCAGGCTGATGCCCACGCTCAGCCACTGGCGGCCGCGGCCACGGACCGGTGCCCACGACACGGCCACCACCCCCAGCAGCGAGACGGCCTGGAAGAGCGCGCCCAGGTTGCCGGCCTGCTCGGCCGAGAGTCCCTTTTCCTGCAGTACCGAGGGCGTGAAGCCGACCACCGCATAGAACACCAGCGACTGCAGCCCCATGTACAGGCTCAGCCCCCAGGCCGCCGGAATGCGCCAGACGTTCAGCGGGGTACGGGTGGTCGGAGCGCTGCCGGTGGGGCCGGCCGCCCTGTGGAGGTGCCGGATGCGCAGCCAGGGCACCAGCGCGACCCCCGTGGTCAGCATCCAGATGCCCAGCGGCCAGGTCCAGCCCTGCCAGCGGGCCAGCGGAACCGCGATGCTGGCGGCCAGCGTGGACGACACCAGCATGCCGGCCGTCATCATCGCCACCACCAGATTGACGTGCTCGGGCAGCCTGCGCTTGGCCAGGGCCGGCAGCAGCACGTTGCCCATGGCAATGGCCGCAGACAGCAGTGCCGTGCCCAGCACCAGTGTCAGCGGCGACGGCAGGGCCGAGCGCAGTGCGATGCCGGCCATCAGCACGACAAGTGAAGCGACCAGCACGTTCTCCATGCCGTGGCGACGGCCCAGCCGTGCTGCCCAGGGCGAGAACAGCGCGAAGGCCAGCACCGGCAGCGCCGTCACGAAGCCCATGAAACTGCCCGAGACCCCCAGATCGTCGCGGATCATGCCCACCAGCGGGCCGATGGTCACGATGGGTGATCGCAGGTTGAAGGCCAGCGCCGCCACCGCAAACAGCAGCAGCCAGCCTTCCTTCGGCCAGCCGCGGCGCACCGTGGGCGTCTGCGGGGCCGGGGCGGCGGCGTCTGTTGCCCCCAAGGCTGCCGGTCCCGATGATGCGGGCCGCCCGGCGTGCGGCGAGTCCGTGCGCTGGTTGGCCTTGTTGCCCGCCGATGTCGTCTCCTCGTTCTCCTTCATGCCGTTCAGCCTCCTTCGACGGGCTCCTGCATGTTCATGTCTCCATGTTCGGTGGTGGTCTCGGCCACGTCCTTGGGCCACGAGATGGCCTGATCATGCAGCAGCTGGCGGATCAGCCGTTCGGTCTCGGCCATCTCGGCCCGCACGATCTCGATCAGCGCCTTGTTCTCGAACATGCCGATGCTGGGGTCATAGGCCTTGGCGGCCATGGCCATGCCGTGGCGGTTGCGATGGAAGTAGAGGTTGCCCACTTCCTCGGCCTTCAGCTTGGGCATGCCCAGGCATTCCAGGGCCCGCTTGCCGCAGCGAACCGCCGAGTCGAAGTTCTCGCGCACGATCTCGTCGGCGCCTGCGTGGTACAGCTCGTAGGTCTGCTGCGCATCGTAGGAACGGGCCACGATCTTGATGCCCGGATTGGTCTTGCGGGCGAACTCGGTGATCTTCATGGCCTGCTCGTGATTGTCGATGGCCACCACCAGCAGTCGCGCCTCGGCCAGCCCGGCAATCAGCAGCAGCTCCTGACGGGAGGCGTCCCCGAAGTAGGTCTCGACCCCGAAGCGCTTGTAGCCCGCCACCGTGGCGGCGTTGTGGTCGATCACGGTGGTCTTGTAGCCGCAGGCCGTGACCATGGCATTGATGACGCGCCCGAAGCGGCCGTAGCCGGCGATGATCACCGGGTGCTTCTGCTCGATCACGTCGGGCCGCACGGCATCACCCGCCTTGGCCCGGGCATAGGCGCGCGGCACCATCACCTTGTCGTAGACGATGAACAGCAGCGGCGTGAACAGCATCGACAGCGCCACCGCCAGCAGCAGCTGCTTGGCGATGTGCGAGGGCATCACGCCGTTGCTCTCGACGAGTGACAGCAGCACGAAGCCGAACTCGCCAGCCTGGGCCAGCGCCAGCGCAAAGAGCTTCTGGTCCAGCCGCTTCAGGCGGAACACCTTGCCCAGCAGCAGCAGGATCAGGCCCTTGGCGATGATCACGCACAGCGTGATGCCCAGGATCTTCCAGCCCTGGTGGGCCAGCAGCTCGAAGTCGACGCCGGCGCCCACCGTGATGAAGAACAGCCCCAGCAGCAGCCCCTTGAACGGCTCGATGTTGCTTTCCAGCTCGTGCCGGTATTCGCTGTTGGCCAGCACCACGCCGGCCAGGAAGGTGCCCAGTGCGGGTGAGAGCCCGATCAGCGACATCAGCACCGCGATGCCGATGACCAGCGCCAGCGACACCACCGTGAAGATTTCGCGCAGCCGCGCGGCGGCAATGTAGCGAAAGATGGGGCCGGCCAGGAAATGGCCGCCCACCACGATCAGCGCGATCACGCCGAAGGTGATGCCCGCCTTTTCGTAGGCGGGCAGGCCGGCCAGCAGGTTGACTGCATCGGCATGGTGTGCGGCCTCGGTGGCCTGGCCGGCCAGCTCGGGCAGCGCCAGCAGCGGCAGCAGCGCCAGCATCGGGATCACCGCGATGTCCTGGAAGAGCAGCACCGAGAAGCTGGCCTGGCCGCCCTGGCCGGCCAGCAGGTTCTTCTCGCCCAGCGTCTGCAGCACGATGGCGGTGGACGACATCGACAGCACGCAGCCCGCCGCCACGCCCACCGTCCACGACAGCCCCATCAGCATGGCAATGCCGGTGATGGCGGCGATGGTGAGCACTACCTGCAGTCCCCCCAGCCCCAGCAGCTGCCAGCGCAGTTGCCACAGCTTGTGCGGCTCCAGCTCCAGACCCACCAGGAACAGCATCATCACCACGCCGAACTCGGCCACGTGCTGGATGCTCTCGGTCTCCTGGCCCACTAGGCCGAAGACCGGACCGATCAGGACGCCGGCGATCAGGTAGCCCAGGACGGAGCCCAGCCCCAGTCGCTTGGAAAGCGGCACGGCGACGGCCGCCGAAGCCAGGTAGATGAATGCGCTGAGCAGCAGGGAGGTCATGCAGGATCCTTCGGGGAGCGGGCCAGGGGCAGGGTGCCGGTGGGTTTCGATTCTAGCGATTGATGGCGGGGTGAGGCTGCACGGTTGCGATGACCGGACAGTCTGCAGGTGACATCCGGGGTGGAACGTTGCCGCCGGACTGCAGCAAGGGCGTCGATGGTGAGTGTCTGGAAGACCTCCAGCGACGGATCGTCAGGCGGGGAATGGACACCTCGTCATGCGCGAAGCGCCCCCCGTGATGCAGACCATCGGTCACACGCCACAGGGGCGAGGCGGTATATTCCCCCTTTGCCTTGCAGACAACATCCTTCCAGAGGGAGAACGGCGATGGTTTCCCGATCGATATGCCAGCCGACCCGCTTCGGCGTGGACGAGGTGGTGGCGCAGCTGCGCGAGCGGCGCGAAAGCGCGTTGCGCGCGCGTCAGAATGGCAACGGCCGTCCGCCGCTGCTGCCTTCGCGGCCGGTGCTCGCCGAGGTGGTCAACGGGCTGGCGGCGGCCCTGTTCCCGCACCGGCTGGGCCGGCCCGACCTGTGTTCCGAGAACATCGACCACTACGTGGGCTACACGCTGGACCTGGCGCTGTCCGCGCTGCATCAGCAGGTACGGCGCGAACTGCTCTTCCGGGCAGGCGGCGAAACGCTCTCGCCGCAGGACGATGAGCGGGCCATGGATGTGGTCCGTCATTTCAGCCAGGCGCTGCCTGGGGTGCGTGAGCTGATCGACAGCGACGTGACGGCGGCCTTCCAGGGTGACCCGGCCGCCAGCAGCAAGGACGAGGTGCTCATCTGCTACCCGGGCATCTGGGCGATGCTCCACCACCGGCTGGCGCACCTGCTCTATCAGGAGGGCATCACGCTTACCGCGCGGGTGATGTCGGAACTGGCCCATTCCTCCACCGGCATCGACATCCACCCGGGCGCACAGATCGGTGACCATTTCTTCATCGACCACGGCACCGGCGTCGTCATCGGCGAGACGGCCATCATCGGCCGCCATGTGCGCCTCTACCAGGCCGTCACGCTGGGTGCCAAGCGCTTCACCCAGAGCGAGGACGGCTCGCTGGTCAAGGGTGAGCCGCGCCATCCCATCGTCGAGGACGAGGTGGTCATCTATGCCGGCGCCACCGTGCTGGGGCGGGTCACCATCGGCCGCGGCTCGGTCATCGGCGGCAATGTCTGGCTCACGCGCAGCGTGCCGCCTGGCAGCATGGTCTCGCAGGCGGGCGCCGTCACCGCGCCGGAAGTGGCCGAGGGTCGCATCCCGAACGACGCGGAACTCTGGCGCGCCTTCGGGATCTGATCATGAGCATCCTCATCGAGCACCTGAACAAGCGCTTCGGCCAGACCGTGGTCTGCGACGACATCTCCCTGGAGATCCCGTCGGGTTCGCTGGTGGCGCTGCTGGGGCCGTCCGGCTCGGGCAAGACCTCGCTGCTGCGCATCATCGCCGGACTGGAAGTGCCCGACAGCGGTCGCGTGCTGTTCCATGGCGAGGACACCACCCATGCCGATCCGCAGGCGCGTGGCGTGGGCTTCGTCTTCCAGCACTATGCGCTCTTCAACCACATGACGATCTTCGAGAACGTCGCCTTCGGGCTGCGGGTGATGCCGCGCAGCCGCCGACCCGATGAGGCCGAGATCCAGCGTCGCGTGCACGCGCTGCTCTCGCTCGTGCAGCTGGACTGGCTGGCCGATCGCTACCCGTCGCAGCTCTCGGGCGGGCAGCGCCAGCGCATTGCGCTGGCCCGCGCCCTGGCGGTCGAGCCCCGCGTGCTGCTGCTGGATGAACCCTTCGGGGCACTGGACGCCCAGGTGCGCAAGGAGCTGCGTCGCTGGCTGCGTCGCATGCACGATGAGATGAACATCACCAGCGTCTTCGTCACTCACGACCAGGACGAGGCCATGGAGGTGGCTGATCGGGTCGTGGTGCTCAATCGGGGGCGCGTCGAGCAGGTCGGCACGCCCGACGAGGTCTACGACCGTCCGGCCACGCCTTTCGTGCTCAAGTTCCTGGGGGATGTGAACCTGTTCCGCGGGCATTTCCACGCCGTGCACGCGCCGGGGCAGAAGGCTGAAAATCCTGCGGCCGACGAAAACACGGTCTATGTGCGCCCGCACGAGATCGAGGTGGTGGACGAGCCCGCCGCCGACACGCTGGCCGTCGAGTTCTCACAGGCGCTCACCGTCGGCCCGCGCACCCGGCTGGAACTGCGTCGCCCTGACGACGGCAGCTTCATCGACGTGGAGATGCCGCGCGAGGCCTGGCTGCAGCTGCAGCAGCGCCAGGGCATCGAGCGGGGCCGTCTGCTGCACCTGCGCGCCCGCCAGGAGACGCGCTTCGAGGCGGGGGCCGACTGGTCCAATGCCCATCCCCAGCCGATGGATCCGGCTGCGATGATCTGACGCTGCGCGCTGGCCCGTGTCCATGCGCAGGACCGGCCGGCGGTCTCGGGACGGCTCTCGACCGGCACGGGTGCCGTGCCGGCTGCCGTTCAGATCTGGAAATCGATGCCCGGCATCTGCAGGGCAGCCTGTTCCACGACCTCGCGGGTCAGTGGCGAGGCGAAGGTCTCGATGAAATCGTAGACATAGCCCCGCAGGAAGGCGCCGCGCCGGAAGGCCAGGCGAGTCACGTTGACCGGGAACAGGTGGCCGGCGTCAATGGCGCGCAGCCGCGTGTCGCGTTCCTCGTCGAAGGCAATGGAGGCGATGATGCCGATGCCCAGACCCAGCTCCACATAGGTCTTGATCACGTCGGCATCCATCGCCGTCAGCACCATGTCGGGCTCCAGACCGCGTACCCGGAAGGCCTCGTCGATGTGCAGCCGCCCCGTGAAGCCGGGGCTGTAGGTGATGACCGGAAAGGTGGCCACCCGCTCCAGCGTCAGCTCCGGATCGTCCAGCAGCGGATGGTTGGGCGGCACGATCACGCTGTGCGTCCAGCGATAGCAGGACAGCGTCACCAGTCCGTCATAGTCGGTCAGTGCCTCGGTGGCAATGCCGATGTCGGCTTCGCCGCTGAGCAGCATCTCGGCCACCTGCTGAGGCGATCCCTGGTGCAGGTTCAGCTGCACGTCGGGGTAACGGCGGCGGAAGTCATGGACGGCATCCGGCAGCGCGTAGCGTGCCTGGGAATGCGTGGCCGAGATCGACAGCTTGCCGGCCGACTGCTGCGAGTATTCCTCGCCCACCCGAAGCAGGTTCTCGGCACCGCCCAGAATGCCTTCGATGATCGGAACGGCCACCGAGCCGGCATGCGTGAGCGAGGTGAGGCGCTTGCCGGCACGCACGAACAGTTCGAAGCCCAGCTCCTGCTCCAGCTCGCGGATCTGGCGACTGACGCCGGGCTGCGATGTGTGTAGCGCCCGTGCCACCTCGGTCAGGTTGAAGCCGCGTCGGACGGCCTCACGGACCGAACGCAATT
>ERZ773072.12-NODE-12-length-130936-cov-8.497872_pt1 | contig 130936 bp, 99 predicted proteins | sample MGYA00580617_ERZ773072 | MGnify/ENA primary metagenome ERZ773072 (study PRJEB29015, sample SAMEA2737970) | human oral metagenome | biome: human oral; feature: human-associated habitat; material: dental | place: China | collected 2122 ...
AATCCATTCTTCTTGGAGCCCTTTGCTGGATTGCTATCATCCTGACTAGTCTTGGCATGCAATTACTCATCGGTATTTTCTAAGAAAAAAGGGAGCCTAAAGGCTATCTCAGAACGTAGACAAGCGTCATTTTTGGCGTTTTATCTATGATGAAAAAACTAAAGAATACATTCTCATGCTGGAACACATTTTGGAATTCATAATGTATGTTGAACCCGACGGGTCATATACCGAAGACAAAAATACTGCCGAAGGGGACGATAGCGGCGCTTACATTCTCCAATATTCAGATGGATTTTGGACTGTCGTTGGCTCGCTTTCTCAAGAGCAGCTGAAGGAAAAAGGGCTACTGAAATAACCCCATAACCATTGAGAAGCCACATGTGTATCGGCGCATGGTGACTTCCGTAAAATGGTGTCTATGGCTAAGAAAACTAAAGGTAAGAAGAGCGGCGCAGCAACCGCCGCCGTGGCACTGCTGACCGAGACGAACACCCCTTTCCAGATGCGCGAATACGAGCACGTTGAGGGCGTCACCTCCTTCGGTGAAGAGGCCGCGAAGAACCTCGGCGCCTCCGAGGAGCAGGTGTTCAAGACCCTGCTGATTGTGCACGAGAAGGATTTCGCGGTCGCAATCGTGCCGGTCTCTGGCAAGCTGAACATTAAGGCTGCCGCCGCCGCCCTGGGTTGGAAGAGTGCCTCCATGTGCGACCCGAAGGTCGCTGAGCGCCGCACCGGCTACGTGGTGGGCGGTATTTCTCCGCTGGGTCAGAAAACCCCATCCCCCACCCTGCTGGATGAATCTGCGCAGCTTTTTGACACGATCATGGTCTCTGGCGGTAAGCGCGGCCTGGATGTTGAGCTCGCCCCTGACGACCTGCTGAAGCTCACCAACGGCAAGTACGCTGATATCCGCGCGTAGCGGGAATAACCCGCCCGGCCGCGGCGTTATATCAGCTGTAAGAGCCTGGGCATGAGAGCAAAGTGAAGGAGTCATGATGGGCAACTCGCTACCTGGCGTGGGTGCTATCGCCAAGAATTGGCGTGAAGTCCTCAAGCCTGAAGAGTACGCTGTTCTGCGTGAGGGCGGCACCGAGCGCGCGTTCACGGGCGAGTATTGGAACACCCACACGGAGGGTGTGTATTCTTGCCGTGCCTGCGGTACGGAGCTGTTCCGTTCCGATCAGAAGTTCGATTCGCATTGTGGTTGGCCGTCGTTTTTCGCGCCGCTGGCTGAGGACCGTGTGCGTTACCTGGAGGATACGACGTTCGGTATGCGCCGCGTGGAGGTGCGTTGCGCCGCCTGCGATTCGCATCTGGGTCATGTATTTGAGGGTGAGGGTTACCCGACTCCCACGGATTTGCGGTATTGCATTAATTCGGTGTGTCTGACGCTGACCCCGGCGGGTGAAGCACAGACCGATGAAGCACAGCCTGGCGATACCCTGGTTGACGAGGCGGAATCCACCGAATAGACCACGGCAATGACCCCGGCGGGCACGCCGGTGAACCCCTTATTGTGAGTCTCTCTAAATTCGAGGCTTTAAGCTCGGGCGGGTAGAATGGCGTAGTGCCTTCGCGGGCACGCCACCCCGCCCGGGCTCGTGTTTGCTCGGGCGTACGCCTACCCGGGTATCTGGCGCATCGTATGGGCGCGTCGAACCAGACAGAGGAAAAGGATTGAGTGCATGAGTACCGCAGCTGAACAGAATGCCGCAGGCACCCCTCAGCTGACCCTTCACGGTATCGAAGTTCCGGACGTTGTTCCTCTGGAGGCCCCTTCCTCACCGATTCCGACTCTCATCACTACTGAGAGCGGTCTGCGTCGTGCCGCTGAGCAGTTGGCGGCGGCGTCCGGCCCGGTGGCTGTTGATACGGAGCGTGCCCAGGGCATCCGCTACGGTTCGCGTGCCTTTTTGGTGCAGCTTAAGCGTGAAGATCAGCTGTACCTGATTGACCCTGAGGCGTTTAAGGATCTGCGCATTATTAACGATGCTTTAGCGGATGCTGAGTGGGTTATTCACGCCGCGATTCAGGACTTCCCGAGCCTGGACATGCTCGGTATGCGCCCGAACCGCCTGTTTGATACGGAGCTTGGTGCGCGTCTTGCCGGTCTGGAGCGCGTGAACCTGGGTGCGACCGTTGAGGAGCTGCTCGGCTATAAGCTGGCGAAGAAGCACTCGAAGGAAGACTGGTCGCGCCGCCCCCTGCCGGAGTCCTGGCTGAACTATGCGCTGCTGGACGTTGACGTGCTCATTGATTTGCGTGACGCGTTGGAGGATTTGCTCCACCAGCAGGGTAAGCTGCAGTACGCCCTGGAGGAGTTCGAGTACCTGTGCAAGACCCCGGTGAAGGATCCGACGGATCAGCCGGAGCGTTGGCGTAAGACGAAGGGCCGCACGATGTTGCGTTCGGTCAAGCAGCTGACGGCGCTGCGTAACCTGTGGCATGAGCGTGACTCGCTGGCACGTAAGAAGGACGTTGACGCGAAGCGTCTGCTGCCCGATTCTGCGATTGTGGAGGCGGCACGCACCATGCCCCGTAACGTGCCCGCCATCATGTCGATTCCCGGTTTTCAGACGCGCGGTTTGCGTCGTGAGGGCCCGCGCTGGGTGCGTGCTATTGCTGCGGCGGCACGCGGTGAGAACGCTGTACCGTTCACTTTGCCGTCGACTGCCCCGCCGCCGTTGAAGGCGTGGGAGTCCAAGCGTCCCGAGAACTTGGCGCTGTTCACCGAGGTTCGCCAGGCAATTGATGAGCTCTCTGAGAAGCTGACCATTCCGGCGCAGAACCTGATCACGACCGATTATGTTCGCCGCCTCTGCTGGGAGCCGCCGGCTCGTTTTGACGAGCAGACCCTGCGGGATGCACTCGCCGAGTACGGTGCGCGTTCGTGGCAGACGGGTCTGGTTGCCCCCGTGATTGCGCCGATTTTTGCCCGCCATCTGGGGTAGATTTCCTAACGCTAAATAGACGTGTGTGCCGGTTGGGTGTGTTGTTGATGTGACCACCCGACCGGCATTTTGCGTGCCGCGGGAGTTGCCTCAGGATTTTGCCTCAGGAGTTGTCTCGGAAGCAAACGTGAACGAAGCTTAGCCTGCTCTCATTCGATTTTTATCCCAAATCGGCATAGGGTGGAGAGAGTACACGAAAGGAACCACCATGCCCGCACCCAACGGATGCTGCCGCTCTCAGAAGGCATGCGCCTCCCCCACTGCATCTGCCGCCGTCGACACCGCAGTCGACACCTCAGCAACGACCGCAGAGATTGAATCTTCTGCTCGCGTCTTTTCCCGCCGCGCAACCCTCATCACCGGTACCGTCGCATCCGGTGCGCTGCTCGCATCCTGCGCTGAAGGTGACTCCAACGTCACCGTGCCCGAAGGCAGCGTAGAGATGGGCGCCGCCTCCGCAGTGGGCGTAGGTAAGGCGGCTAAGCTGACCCACGGCTCCACAACCGTTATCGTCTCCCAGCCTTCTTCAGGCGAATACAAGGCGTTCAGCACCGTCTGCACCCACCAGGGCTGCCAGGTGCAGGTGCAGGACTCCAACCGTATCGTGTGCCCCTGCCACGGCTCCGAATACGCCGTAGCTGACGGCTCGGTCATTCACGGCCCCGCTGAGGAGGCGCTGACCAGCTACCCGGTGCAGGTGAAGGGCGGCAAGATTTTCGTCGCCCACACCAATAAGGACTCCTAAAACCTGTAGAAGACGTACGGCAAAGCCCCGCCCATCACAATGGGCGGGGCTTCTTGCTGTATATACTGTGCCCGTCATTGACGGGTACTTGTCGCTGAGCACCTGCTATTGCGGCACGCTACTGAGAGAAGCTCAGGCGGCACATTTCAGGTATGACCGCTTAGCGGGTGTGGCGCGGCTTCTGGCCCTCTTCACGAGCGAACGGCACCTTATCGCCAGCCAGCTGCGCACGCAGATCCGCGATAATGGTCTCCGCGGTCAGGCCGACCTCCTCAAGAATCTGCTCGCGGGAAGCGTGCGGAATGAACTCGGCAGGAAGACCCAGCTCGCTCAGCGCGGTATCCACGCCAGCCGCACGCATTTCCTGGCGGATGCGCGAACCCACGCCACCGGAACGCACGCCGTCCTCAATGGTCACCACAATGCGGTGATCACGAGCCAGCTCAATAACCGAAGACGGCACCGGCATGACCCAGCGCGGGTCAACCACGGTGGACTGGATGCCCTCGGCGGCAAGCACCTTCGAAGCTTCCAAAGCCACACGAGCCATAGCGCCCACGGCAACGAACAATACGTCACGCTGACCGGTCTCCGGGTGGGGCTCACCGGTGCGTGCCAGCACGTCCACACCGTCACTGCGACGCTCCAGGGCGGGAATGTCCTCGCCCACGGAGCCCTTCGGGTAGCGAATCACGGTCGGTGCATCGTTGATAGCTACAGCCTCACGCAACTCTTCGCGCAGGGTCGCGCCATCACGCGGAGCCGCCAGGTGCAGACCCGGAATGAACTGCAGCATCGCCAAATCCCACATGCCGTGGTGGCTTGCGCCGTCCGGGCCGGTAATGCCGGAGCGGTCCAGCACCACGGTCACGCCCGCCTTGTGCAGGGCAACGTCCATGAGCAGCTGGTCAAAGCCGCGGTTCAGGAAGGTTGCGTAGAGGGCAACCACCGGGTGCATGCCGCCGTACGCCAGGCCGGCACTCATCGCCACAGCGTGCTGCTCAGCGATACCCACGTCAATAACGCGCTCGGGGTGGCGCTTCTGGAATTCGCGCAGACCCACGGGAATCAGCATCGCGCCGGTAATACCGACGACGTTCTCCTGCTCATCCGCAATATCTGCGATTTCGCGACCAAAGACACCGGTCCACGACTCGGAGGTGCTGGTCGAAACGTCCTCACCGGTCAGCGGGTCAATCTGGCCCACCGCGTGGAACTGGTCGTCCTCATTCGCGCGGGCGGGCGCGTAGCCGTGGCCCTTCTCGGTAATGGCGTGCACAATCACCGGGCCGGCGTAGTTCTTCGCCGCGGTCAGTGCGTTCTCCACAGCCTGTTGGTCGTGGCCGTCAATGGGGCCCACGTACTTCATGCCCAGGTCTTCGAAAATGCCCTTGGGTACGACGACGTCCTTAATGCCCGCCTTCATGCCGTGCAGGCCGCGGTACACCATCTGACCGACGGGGCCGCCACGCTGCAGACCGATGCGCACCGCATCCAGGGCGTGGTCGTAGCGGTGATCGAGGCGCACACGATCCACCTGTTGCTGCACACCGTGCTTGAGCTCAGAAAGCTGGTTCGCAAAACCACCAATGGTCGGCGCGTAGGAGCGGCCGTTATCGTTGACCACAATCACGACCTTGCGGGTGCGGTCGGCAGCAATATTGTTCACAGCCTCCCACGCCATGCCGCCGGTCAGCGCGCCGTCACCAATGAGGACCACGGTGTAGCGGTCATTTTCGCCGTTGAGCTTGTGCGCGCGAGAAATACCGTCAGCCCACGAAATCGAGCTGGAGGCGTGCGAAGAAGCAATAATGTCGTGCTCAGACTCGCCACGATCCGGGTAACCCGACAGGCCGCCCTTCTGACGCAGAGTCTTAAACGCGTGACGACCAGTCACCAGCTTATGCACATAGGACTGGTGGCCGGTGTCGAAAAGAATATTGTCCTTGGGAGATTCGAAGACACGGTGAATGCCGAGGGTCAGCTCTACAACACCCAGGTTCGGGCCCAGGTGACCGCCGGTCGCCGACACATTCGTCACGATGAACTGGCGAATCTCCTTAGAGAGCTCCTCCAGCTGCTCGTAGCTGAGGTTCTGCAGGTCCGCCGGAGACTGAATACCCGGGAGCAACTTGGCAGTGGCACCATCGCCAATGCTGTAGTCGGCGGTGGGTGCGCCACCGGTGGCGCTATTCGGGGTCTCCTCCTGCGGCAATGCGTTTTCAGCGGACATACACCCACACTCCTCAAGGTTGGGGCACGGCTCATTCCGTGCGTTGGTTCTTCAATGATTCTACCGTTTACAGTGCCAAAAAGCAGATTTATGCGCCCGCAGAGCAAGATGCACCGGGTTGAGCGAAAACCGCCTGAAATAACCCCTAGTGGGCAGGCTGGTGAACAGCCCAACCCGCCCAACACTGCGATTATTTGCTTCTTTGTTACGGCGACTAGCCGCACTACTTGGTGCGGCGGCGGCGCGGACGAGGCTTCGCCGGGGCACGCTCAAAAAGCGCCACCGACTCCACATGATGCGTATTCGGGTACATATCAAACGCCCGAAGCTGCACCATATCCCAACCCAGCTCACGCAAAATACCGGTGTCACGACCCAGGGATGCCGGGTCGCACGCCACGTACAGAATACGCTTGGGGTCCAGCGCATCCAGGCGTTCCAGGGTGGTTCGGTTCGCACCCTCACGGGACGGGTCAAGGACCACCGCATCGATGGCGGGAATTTCACCAAACTCAAGGGCGGTCTTCAAATCCACCAGGTGGCGTGCCACGTCGCCGCGAATCACCTCAATGCGGGTGTTCGCCGAGTTCTCGGTGCGGGAGCAACCATCCGGCGCGAAGTTCGAGCGGGCGTCCTTATGGGTTACCGGGGAGCCCTCAATGCTGACGACGGTACCCGTTGCACCCACAGCGTCCGCGAGCGCGGCGGTGAACAGGCCCGCGCCGGCGTACAGGTCGAGGGTGCATTCGCCTTCCTGCGGGCGGAGCATGGTGAGCATGGTTCCGACCATGGTGGAGGGGGCGGCGCGGTGAATCTGCCAGAAGCCGCCGGCGGACACCTGGTAGCTGAATCGGCGGGAGCCGAAGGTGACTTCTTCGGTGACGGAGCGCAGGCCCGCGCCGAGCAGCTGGTCGCCTTCGGGTACGCGGCAGTAGGGGCTGTGGGCGGAGCCGGGGCGGCGGCGCTTGGGCTTGCCGTTGGAGGTGGACTGCGGGGTGAAAAAGAGGGAGATCTTGCGCTTGGCGAGCAGTCCCCAGGCGTCGGATGCCTGCTGTTCGATGTCCTTGGCGACTTCTTCGATGGAGAAGCGCGGATCAACGATGAACTGCAGCAGAATCCTGCCGCGGGAGGAGACGGTTGCCTCGACTTCGCGTACGCCGCGCAGGTTCAGTTTCTCAAGCTCTAGGTTGCGCAGTTCGGTTGCGGCGAGGGGAAAATCTACGACCGGTACGGGCTGGGAGGCGCGGTAGGGGTGCATACCGACACGCCAGGTGACGGCGGAGTTCTCCTTGCCGCTGTTCTTCTGACTGTCTGGCTTATCGCCGGGCTGGGTACGGACCTTGGTCACGTTGTAGCGCACGCGGGTACGCCAGGACAGGCCCTCGTTGTTATCGCGCAGAGGTAGCTCTTCAACGATGAGGTTGGTCAGCAGGGGCGATTCGAGGGGCAGGCCGCCCAGTCGGTTGATTTGGGTGCGGACGATATCGGTCTTGTAGCGTCGCTGCTCAGCCAGGCTGATGTGGCCGTATTCCATGCCGCCGAGCAGTTCGGGTACGCCGGTTGCTGCGGCGCGTTCCTCTTCGGTGGCGAGCGCATCCGCCTGGATCCAGGGGTGGGGGCGGCGTGCCAGGGAGGGTACGGGTACGGAGATGACGTCTGCGAAGTAGAAGCGGCGCTTGGGGCCGATTGCGGTGATGCGCACTTCTGCCTGTTCACCGACGATGCCGTGACGCACGAAGATGACACCCTGTTCGGTGCGCGCTACGAAGGCGCCACCGTGCGCAGGTGCCTCACAGGTGACGGTGAGGGTCTGCCCGACGCTGTATCCGTCTACGTTGTTGGAGGCGGCAGGCGTGGTAGCAGTGTGGGTCACAGCATTGTCTCCTAAAGAATCACTTAATGTGAACTATTTTACACCGGATTGTACCTTTACTCCGGTTCCGACGCCCCCGCAAGGGGCGCCTCATCAGTTGCAAAAGGCAAAGTCCAGGCGCTATGAGGGGTGCTCAAGCAAAGTTGCAGGGCAATTGACCGGGCTGGGCGCTGGGCACCGGTTTCTGGGTACCAGGCGATTATTACGGCTGGCGTTTCTTCTCGCGCGCCACAGCGTCCGCCTCGTGCAGGCGGCCGCGGTACACCGCGTGGCGGTTGCTCTGAATCAGTTCACGGCCGCCACCGGCAGAACGAGTAATCTTCGGGGCGACAGCTGCCATTGGGTCCTCTGCTTCTACCGTTGATTCTTCGCTGTGTAAACGCTGATCAAAAATCTCATCATACACCTCATCCTCGTGCATCGCCCAGGGCACGGTTGCCGTCATGACGCCCGGCTCGTGCAGGAGTGCCCGCTTGAGGCGGCGCACCGTGCGGCGGTGCAGAAGACGCTGCCACCAGTGCTTCACCACGAATTCCGGCAGGTACACCACCAAAATATCGCGCGGCGACTTCTTGCGGCGGCGGCGAATATACGAGACGACCGCATTCACGGTGTCACGGTACGGCGAATCAATGACCGACAGCGGCACCGGAATACCGAGGGCGTACCAGCGCTTCTTCACAATCTCCAGGGCGGCGCGGTCGTTGTTGACCGTCAGCGCCTCAATCGTGGAGGGGCGACCGGCACGCGCATAGGAGAGGGCACGAACCGCCGGGCGGCGCACACGCTCCACGTACACGATGGCGTGCACACGCGAAGGCAGTGCCGCCACATCCGCAACGGATTCGGCGTTCAGGGGGATGTCTAGGGCGGCATCCACCGCATCGTAGTGGCGGCGAGTCACAACCATACCTCCAACCATCAGGGCAATCATTCCAAGGGAGAGCCACGCACCGGCGGCGAACTTCGTCACCACAACAATGACCAGCACCGCGGCGGTCACGACCACACCCACCGCAGAGACAGCGATATCACGAATCAGGGCGCGGCGCGGCATCTGCGCGAGGGTAATACGCATCAGACGCATGCGGTAGCGCACCACCGCCAGCTGCACCAGCACCATGGACAGGCACATACCCACGATGTACAGCTGAATCAGCGAGTACACGTCCGAACCGAAAATGCAGGTGAGAAAAATTGAGAATGCCGACAGCGCCAGCACACCGTTCGCGTACAGGCCGCGTGACTCCACGCTGCGGAAGAACACCGGCAGGTACTGGTAATCAGCCAGCGACGAGGCAATCACAGGGAAGCCCGTAAACGCAGTCAGCGAGGCAATAATCAGCACGCCCACCGTGGCAAACACCAGCAGCTGCGCGAAGAACGGAACACCCTGATAAATCGCCAAAGCCACCTGGTACAGCGCCGGCTTCTGGTGGAAGTACTCCCCCGGCGTGTGCCCGTCAATGAACAAGAAACGAGTCGTATCGTGCACCATGTGTACGCGGGTTGCCGCCGCAAAACCGAGCAGGCTCACCAGCAGGACCGAAGTAATCAGGCCCATCATCATCATGGTGACCGCCGCATTATATTTCTTCGGGCGGCGGAAATACCTCACCGAATTAGAGATCGTAGAAACACCCGAAAACGCCACCAACCCGGCGGAGAAAGAACGCGCCAGAAGCAGCACCAGCGCCAAGCCTTCCATGGCATGATCCTGGTATTCGGGGACAATCACGTAGGTTGCCGATTCAGCCAGCGGCAGAGTACCCGTAGCGGCACGAACCCAACCCACAATGAGGGTGACCCCCAACAGCGCCAAGAAAACGTACAGCGGCCAGTACGCAATCTTTCCCAGCAACTGCACGCCGCGCAACGCAAACAGCGTCAGGGCAACAATGAGCAGCACCGCAATGAGGGTGCGCCAATCCTGAATCTGCGGGTACAGCGCCACCAAAAACGAGGACGCCGAAGACATCGAAACCGCCACCGTGAGTATGTAGTCCATCAGCGAGGAAGCACCCATCACGATCGAGGGCAGCGCACCCAGCTTGCGGTGCACCAGCTGAATATCGCCCTCGGAGGCAATCTGATTAATGTTGTAGCGGTAGGTGCCAATCACCAGCAGACCCACCATCGCCACGCCCAAACCAATCCAGGGCGAAAAAGCGAGCGCAGAGGCACCCGCGGCGGCAAGGGTCAGAATCATCTGGTCGGCGGCGTAGGCGACCGAGGAAATACCGTCGGCGCCGAAAAGAGGCAGGGCGTAGCGTTTCGGCAGCGCGACTGCCGAAAGATTTCGCGTGCTGACCGGCTGACCGGTCAGGGCGATGCGCATCTTATCCCAACGATTCCTCACGCTGTTAAGGCTATCGGTCGCGGCTTCAAAGCTCAATTTTATTCAGCCGAATAGTGGGCATTGCGAGCGGAACATCACGGAGCCTCGGCGCGGAACCTCACCCGCCCATTACACTGGTAGAGGTAGGCGGTAACGCCTTATCGACACAAAACATCAACACATTCGGAGGGTTGTATGCCTCACTTCGTCATTATGGGTGCCGGACGCGTGGGCGTCATGTTGGCGCGCACTCTGGAAGCTTCGGGGCATACGGTCGCCGTCATCGACCAGGACGAACGTGCCTTCCAGCCGTTGCGTAAGGGCTTTGAGGGCCGTCTGGTGACCGGTGTTGGCTTCGATGAGGACACCCTCAAGCGTGCCGGTATTACCGAGGCGTACGCTTTTGCCGCCGTCTCTTCGGGCGATAACTCGAATATTATTGCCGCCCGTGTGGCACGCGAAATGTTCAAGGTGAAGAACGTTGTGGCGCGTGTATACGACCCGAACCGCGCTGAGTTCTTCCAGCGCATGGGCATTCCCACGGTCGCTTCGGTGCGCTGGTCCACCGACCAGGTGCTGCGCCGCCTGCTGCCCGAGCAGGCGCTCAAGGGCGACTTCCGTGAACCCTCGGGCCGCCTCATGCTCACCGAGATTCCGCTCGACGACGGCTGGGCAGGCCACGCCCTGACCAGCATCGAAAGCGCCGCCGGGGTGCGCATCGCCTACATCACCCGCTTCGGTGAGGGCATGCTCCCCCGCCCGGACAGCGCCTACCAGCAGGGCGATAGCGTACACGTCATGATGCGCACCGACGACGTTGCGGACGTAACCCGCATCCTCTCCCGCCCGCCGCGCGTTGAAGACGAAGAAGCGGAGGCTGAGGGGGACTACGCCCCCGCTTCGGGCCACCGCAAGCATCCGCACCGCAAGCATCCCCACGGCCCGAAGAAACCCGCCGAGCAGAAGCACAACGACGGCCCCGTCATCGAGCATGAATTCCACCTCGGTGACGCTCCCCCGGAGCTGCCCGATCCCCTCGAACTCATCGGCCGCCATCGTGACCACTCGAAAGGTGAGAAGTAAGTGAAGGTCCTCATTGTTGGTGCCGGTTCCGTGGGCGCCTCCATCGCTAAAGAGCTCATGATGAACGGCCACGACGTGACCATCATCGACTCCAAGCCCGAAGTCAAGAAGCGCGCCGATCTGCCCGGCGTGCGCTGGCATATTGGTGACGCCTGCGAGCTGTCCGTGCTGCGCCAGGTGCACCCGAACAAGGCGGACGTGGTCGTTGCCGCAACCGGTGACGACAAGGCAAACCTGATGGTGTCCCTGCTGGCTCGTAGTGAGTTTGGTGTGCCCCGCACCGTGGCGCGTGTGAACAACCCGCGTAATGAGTGGCTTTTTGATGACTCCTGGGGCGTGGATGTTGCCGTGTCCACCCCGCGCCTGATGACCGCCCTCGTCGAGGAAGCCGTGGAAGTCGGCGACGTGGTGCGCCTGCTGACCCTGCAGGCTGGCGGCGCGACCCTTGCCGAGTACACGGTGCCGGACGGCCATCCCGTCATCGGTTACCGCGTGGACCACGTGCAGTGGCCCGTCGATACGGTGCTCACCGCCATCCTGCGTGACGGCGCGCCGATCCCGCCCAGTGCGGATGTGGCGATTGAGGGCGGCGACGAGCTGTTCTTCATCACGACCATCGCCGGTGAGGACCAGATTCGCGCGCTGTTCGCGTAGCGCTGTTCGCATAAGCGTTGCGAGGCGTGGTTCTCCCCTAGATTTGAAGCGCGGCTCTCCCCCAGATTTGAGGAGACGCAGGTTTGAGGAGGCGAAAGCCCTGGTCACCCATACGGGTACCGGGGCTTTCGCCTACTTTTATGAAGCTATTTCGTGAAGTTGCGGGGCGTACAAATTGCGGGGTGCGCAAGTTGCGGGGCGTGCCTTAACGGTTCGCAGAGCCTTCAGCGTCCGGCGCCTCAGCTTCCTCAGCCTCCTCGCTGACCAGCGCCTCCTCGGGAGCCGACACACGCCACGCCAGCCACACGCCCAAAGCGTACAGCGGCAGGCCCATAATCAGGCGAGTCGCGCCCAGCGCCTCCACATTATTCGCGAAGTACAGGGGCACCTGCACGGCAAGGCGCAGCATCATCAGCACGGTAATAATCCAGGTGGCAAGCATGTACTGGCGCAGACGCACCGGGTTCTGGCGCCAGGTCAGCGCCTCACCACGAATGACCGCGAAAATCAGACCCATCAGCGGCCAACGCACCAGCATCGACAGCAGATACGCCAGAATGTACACGCCGTTCGTCCAGAAGCCCACCACAAAGTAGTCGCTCGCATTACCGGTACGGTACGCGGCAAACGCACAAATCGCCACGCCCACCAGACCGGTCAGCGCACTCACCAGCTTAGAGCCCTGCACCAGGCGAATCAGCGTGAACACGCCCGCCGCAGCCAACGCCGCAATCAGGGACAGGTTCAGTTCCTTCGTCACGGTGAACAGCACCAGGAACGCCACCGCGGGCAGGGAGGATTCCACCAGGCCGCGCCAGCCGCCGATAGCGTGCAGAATATCCACGTCGCCGTTAGCGGTGCGGCGCATATTCGCGCCCATGGAGGCACTCAGGCTCTGCGCCAGCTGATTCTCCTCCCGCGCCGGGGCATCTGCGGGGTTAGCGTTCGGATCGGGCTGGGTCGAAGACTGCTCAGCGCTCATATTTTCCCTTCTCCACAAAGAATTGCGGCACAATCTCATAGCGCGGGTTATAAATCACCGGCTGATGCGCCCTCACAGACACCACCCCGGAACAGCGCAGCAGCGCACCGGCATGCACGCCGGGCACCATCTGCTGGCCCTGCCACTTGAGCATGACCCTATCCCCCGGATTGAACGGCGCATATGGCGGGAAAGACACCTCGTGCGGCTCCTGCACCGCCACGGTCGCCAAAGATGCCGTGTTCAGGTGGTGCTGCTTCTCGGGGTCCTCGGACTCCTCCTCGAAATCCTCACCGGGCGGCTCCACAATCGGCATACCAATCAGCGCCAGCGGGCTCGACCACTGCAGCGGCTTTGACTTAGCCACCACCAGCTCGGCACGGTACATCGGCTTATCCTGGGCGGTCGGCAACCACACCTGCTCCACGCGTCCGGCAAGGCGTACGCGAAAGCGCTCGGGGTACCCGGGAGCAAGAATCTGCTCCTCAGGAACCGCGAGCGCACTCGGGTAGTTCGAGAACTCAGGCATTAGCCAATCTCGGTAATCTCAGGGCCGCGGCGAGGCATCGGGCGCAGCTTGCTGTGCTCGTTCTCGGTTTCTTCCTCGACGGCGGGCTCTTCCTCAGCCGCAGCGACCAGGTCGGCGGGCAGAGTCATGGGCAGCAGTTCACGCGGCGGGCGCGGGTCGTCGCCACGGTCCACCACGACGGTGCGGAATACTTCCTCCACGGAGGCGGCAGCCTTGTCGTCACCGAGCACAGCCGCGCCGGAGATGACGCCGCGCAGGAACCAGCGGGGGCCGTCCACACCCACGAAGCGGGCGATGCGCTCGCCGGGCTGACCGTCCGGGGTGACGGCGGGCAGGCGGGTCAGCATCTCGGCGCCGAATACGCCGGCGTAGATTTCGACAACGCCGCCCTGGGATTTGACGGATTCGGTCAGGTCGTGACGGATATCGTCCCAGATACCGGTGGTGCGCGGTGCGGCGAATGCCTGCACCTGCAGGGTTGCGCCGTCGCGGGTGATGGTTGCAGCGATCACTGCGCCGGTTGCGTCGTCAGTTTCGAGGCGCAGGTTCATGCCGTCGAGCAGCTTGATGCGCAGCGCACCCAGGTTGACGTAGTCTTCGAGGTCTTCGGCGGTGACTTCTTCAATGTCATGCGGCCCGTTGACGCGGTCGTACTTGATGACCTCGGGAGAGTTCTCCTCTTCCTTCAGCTCCTCAACCTCGACGTTGGTCTCCTCAATCTCTTCGGCGACAGCCTTGTCGATGGCGGCCTTTTCAGCCTCCTCGGCGCGCTTCTTCTTACCAAATCCGAACATGGTATTCCTACTTTCACCGCACGCAGGGTGCGGGGGTTTCTTCTCTTCTCTCGTGCGACAATCGCGGTGAGAGCAGACTAGTGGATTCCGCTGGAGCCGAAGCCGCTGGAGCCGCGTTCGGTCTGTTCCAGTTCATCCACCACGGTAAAGGTTGCGTGCTCGTACTTCTGAATGACCAGCTGGGCGATGCGGTCGCCGCGCTGCACGTGGAAGGACTTGGTCTTGTCAGTGTTGAGCAGGGTGACCATCAGTTCGCCGCGGTAGCCGGAATCAACGGTGCCGGGTGCGTTCACGATGGTGATACCGTTCTTGGTCGCCAGGCCGGAGCGCGGGTGCACCAGACCGACATAACCTTCGGGCAGGGCGATTGCCACGCCGGTGGGGACGAGGGCGCGTTCGCCCGGTTCCAGCTCGAAGTCGATGCGGGAGCGCAGGTCAGCGCCGGCGTCGCCGGGCTTTGCGTAGGCGGGTGCGGGCAGCTCGGGGTCGAGCAGCTTAATGTGGACGTTTACGGGGGTCATCATGGTCAATACTCTAACCTTTCGCGGGTGTCTGTGCCATCACCTCGCGCTGTGTTGAGGCTCTACTGCGGGGTGTTTTCGTTACGTGTTCGCGTTGAGCGCGTGCCACAGCGTGCCGTGTTGGGGGCGAACGCGGCGCTGTTCTTGCGTGCGCTTTCACATACGCGCTTTCACATGCTCAACGGGGCGGGTGCACTCGGCACTCGCCCCGTCATGAGGTGTATGTCGGGTGGGTGTTAGCCCTTCCCTAAAGTTTTAGCCCTCGCACTCGATGCAGTAGGACAGGCCGCCCTCTTCGCGTGCAATCTGCGAGCGGTGGCGCACCAGGAAGCAGGATGCGCAGGTGAACTCGTCGTCCTGAGCGGGCAGAACAACAACGTTCAGCTCCTCGTTGGAGAGGTCAGCACCGGGCAGCTCGAAGCTTTCTGCTGCGCTGTTCTCGTCTTCGTCCACCGCACCGGACTGCATCTCGGAACGGCGGGCGTTCAGCTCTTCGTAGGACTCTTCGTTCTGCTCTTCGTCCTGCTTGCGAGGTGCATCGTAATCAGTTGCCAAACTTTCACGCTCCGTTGGTTCTGTGGCTGTGTGTTGGACTAGGCCACGCTGGTTTATTGAGTGCTCTAGGTGCCGCTGGTGTGTAATTAACCCCGACGGCATGCCAGGTATTGTTCACCATTGGCACCCTATTTGTCTAATCCTGGGTAGGCTTTGGACTGTTTAGGCGTCACATTCTATCTTTTTCGGTGCGGAAAGTACATGTTTTTTTGGTGAAAATCCCGCCTCCGCTACTGATTTACCGCGCTTTCACGGTACCCTGGTAGGTAGTTTGCGTTCCGTGCAACACATTCACGAACGCGTCCGGTTCACCTATGGAGGTTCTCATGCTTGAACTGCGTCTGATTGGCGTTCACGATGACGGCGAAAATCTGGTGCTTGAGTCTGCTGACGGCACCCGCTTCTTGCTGCCGATTGACGCGAACCTGCGCACGAGCATCACCAAGGCTCGCCGTATTCAGCCTGCCCGCGGTCTGGGCGCTAAGGGCACCTTCGGTCCGCGCGATATTCAGACCCGTTTCCGTCAGGGTGCCTCCGTTGAGGAAATCGCTGAAGAGTCCGGTTGGGAGCCGGAGCGCGTGCGCCGCTACGAGTGGCCGATTGTTGCTGAGCGTGCCCACATTATTCGTGCCGCTCAGAGCGTGAAGATTGGTCGCCGCAGCTCCGCTTCGGGTACCGCACAGATTCCCGTGACCCTGAGCGCCCGCATTGAGGAAGTCTCCGAGCGTTACGGTTTTGAGGACGCAACCCAGGACTGGACCACCCGTCAGCAGGAGAACGGCCAGTGGCGCGTTGAGGTTGATATTGCCCTGAAGGATTCGGTGCGTCAGAACCTGCCCGCGCAGGTCGTCTTCCCCGCACGTTGGGTGTACAACCCGGCGAACCAGGGCCTGTACGCGTCGAATGAGGCGGCGTACTTCCTGATGGGCAATAGTGAGGACGCTGTTGCCGCCGCCGCAAAGAAGGCTCCCGTGGAGGTTCCTCCCGCCCGCCTGCCGAAGGCACCCGAGCCCGCGCCGGCACCCCTTACTTCCTCTGAGAGCGCTGATGAGCGTAAGCTCAAGGAGCTTCTGGAGCGTGCCCGTTCGGTGCGCCCGGCACAGGTTGAGGAGCCCGAGGTGTTCGTGCACCGCGAGCCTGCCCAGCCCGCTGCACCTGTTGCGTCTGCCCCGGCAGCACCTGTTGCACCGGCGGCTCCGGCTACACCCGAGCCCACCGCAGAAACCACCGTAGAAACCACCGACCCGCTGGCTGTGGATTCGGAAGCACCCGCTGAATCCGTTCCGGTCGAGTCCTTCACCCTGGCGGCACCCATCGAGGATGCACCGGCAGCTGAGGCTACTGAGGCGCCCGTTGCTGAGGCGCCCGCTACTGAAGCACAGGCTGAGCCCGCACCCGCAGCTGAGCCCGCCTCCGCCGTGCCTGCATCTGAGGAGAAGCCCAAGCCTTCCTCCTCGAAGAAGCAGCGCGTGAGCGTTCCGGCATGGGATGACATCATCTTCGGTAGCCGCAAGTAAGCGAGCGCCCTCGCGCCGCCCGATAGGGGCATCTAGGCGAGAGCATTTAGACAGTGCCATTTAGCAGTGCCATTTAGACAAGACATACGAAAACCGCTGGTTATTCACCCGAATAACCAGCGGTTTTCTGTATCCTCTCAGCCTATGCCCTCTGATGCTTTAGAAGACTAGTACTTTAGAAAGTTTTGAGCATGCGCAACGGCACCAGACGCTCAGCGTCCGTCAGCGAGCCGTGCTGACCAACCATGTGCAGGGCACGCTCCTGATAGTGGCGCATATCGTACAGCGCCCAGTCGTCGCGAGCGCACACCATCAAATCGCCGATGCGGCCGCGCGCCGCATCCGTAATGACCGGGCCAAAGTAGCCGGCGCGTATCAGTTCGCGAGAATCAATCACCCAGGCGCGCTCGCCCCAGTACTGCGCCCAACGCTGGGCGGTGGCGGTGCGTGCCGCCTCCGAGGTGTCTTCGAGGTACAGGTGCACGGCGCGAGGTTCGCCGGCGGTCATTGCGATGTTGCGGGTCAGCTCCTCCACGCCAGAGTAGTCGATGCGCTGATGCTCGGGCACGTTCACCATGCCGTGATCGGCGGTCACGAAGAGTGCCGCCCACGCCGGGGCGCGCTCCGCCAGACGCTTCAGCGCCGAGTTCAGTTCCTCCAGCTGCTGCAGCCACTCGTCACTGCCCACGCCGTAGCGGTGGCCCGCCGCGTCAATCTCGCCCCAGTACAGGTACACGGTGGTCGGGGTGCGGCTGGAGAGCGCCTCCAGGGCGTAGGTGACGCGGGCGTTATAGCCGACGGCATCCACGAAGTCGCCGCCGCGCAACGCCGCCTCCGTCAGGCCGGTACCGCGGTACTTACCCAGCGAAATGGTGAGCACGCGGCGGTTTTCGTGGTGGCGTTCCAGCACGGTCGGCAACGGCTGCCAGGCGTGCGGATCCACCGACTGGTCCCAACCGGACAGGTGGTTCATGACCGAGCCCGCTCCCCCATTACCTGCCGGGTTGCGCACCTCGTAACCGGCGATGCCGTGCGCGCCCGGTGCCGTGCCGGTACCCAACGAGGTCAGGGAGGCGGCGGTCGTGGTGGGGAACGCGGCGTCCAGCGGGCCCAGGTTCAGGGTCTTACGCAGGGCGGGCGCGTAGCCGCCGTAACTGTTGATGAGCTGCTCGCCCAGACCGTCCACCATGACCACGCAGGCGTGACGGAAAGACGCCGGGTCAACGTCCTGCTCCGCGAGGCGACCGGCAAGGTTCAGCGGGTCAGCCACAGAGTTGAATGCCGGGTTAGCGTCCAGGGCGTGCGCGGGGCGCGCCAGGCTTCGCTGAGCCACCAGAGAGGAGGCGGACTCCAGCACATCGGCGATGCTATTGCTGCCGTAGGCGGGCGCGGGGGGCAACGGCGCGCCCAGAGCATCGTGCAGAGTGGGCTGTTCGGTGCGGGACGGGGCCGTCATAGGTTCCTCTCGGTGGTCTCTCTCGGGGTGTTTATCGGCGGTGCTTATCGGTGCTATTTATCGGCGGGTTGCGTACATGCGGGCACGGTGCAGAGCACGCGCAAACTGCTGCGCACGCTGAACCGACTCCGGGCCGTCAGCGGTCGCAGAAACACGCACCGCAATGTCCTCGCGGCGCGCATCGCCGGTGAAGCCGTGGTCGGCATTGCACTGCGGATCCTGGCAACCGGCAGGAGCCAACTCCATGTGCAGCGAACCGGTCCAGGCAATCTGGAAGGAAATCTCAGTCGGGGCGGTGCTACCGGCGTTGTACGCCTGCGGCTGGCTGAAACCGTAGCTGATGGTGACCGCGTTCAGGGCGCTCAGGTGCACCGCCTCCACGCTCACATGCGCCACGGTACCCTGCGCGTCACCCTCAAGGTGCTGATCGTCCAGGTGCGCAAAGATGACGTGCTCACCGCAGAGCACCATCACGGTGATGTGGCGGTGAAAATCATCGCGCGAGAAGTGGGTTTCATGCTGTACGAAGTGTGCGTCGGGGTTCATGCCCGCCAGCGCGTCATCCACCACTTCCAGCACGAGGTCGGGGTAGAAACCGGCATGCTTAATGTCTGCGACCAGTTGCTCGCGTTCGGGGGTGGTGGCGTACATCGTACCTCTTTCGTGCGGTGCCTTCATGAGGCGACGTCGGTCGGCGCACACGATGAAGGCGGTTAGGTGTTACTCCCCTCTACCTTAGAGGGTTCCAGCCGGGCTATGCTACTTGACCACGCCAATACCGCCGCATATGACGGCGTGCGCTCCCCCGGTACGCTTCGGTTACAGCCCCGCAACCGGCTTGGAGCACCCCACAGATGACGCTGACCAGCCAGCCCGATTCAGCCGCTCCCACCCGCTAAAATAGGAGGAGCGAAAACACACCGACACGAGGAGATATATGGCTCGCCGATCCAAATCCGCCGTCAGCGACTACCCGGTGGATGTGGTAGAGAATATCGTCGACATCGACGTATCCGCCGAGATGGAATCCAGCTTCCTGGAATACTCCTACTCGGTGATTTATTCGCGCGCCCTCCCCGACGCCCGCGACGGCCTCAAGCCCGTGCAGCGCCGCATCCTCTACATGATGCAGCAGATGGGTCTGCGCCCCGACAAGGGCCACGTCAAGAGCGCCCGCGTGACCGGCGAGGTCATGGGTAAGCTCCACCCGCACGGCGACGCCGCCATCTACGATGCCATGGTGCGCCTCGCCCAGCCCTTCGCGCTGCGTCTGCCCCTCGTTGACGGTCACGGTAACTTCGGCTCCCTAGACGACGGCCCGGCAGCCGCCCGATACACCGAAGCACGCATGGCACCCGCCGCGCAGGCGCTCACCGCGGACCTCGAAGAGGACGTGGTTGACTTTGTACCGAACTACGACAACCAGTTCATGCAGCCCTCCGTGCTGCCCGCAGCGTTCCCGAACCTGCTCGTCAACGGCACCACCGGCATCGCGGTCGGCATGGCAACCAACATGGCACCGCACAACCTGCGCGAGGTCATCGCAGGTACCCGCCACCTCATCGCCCACCCCGAGGCGACCCTCAAAGACATCATGAAGTTCATCCCCGGCCCCGACCTGCCCACCGGCGGCACCATCGTGGGTCTGGGAGGCATCCGTGACGCCTACGAAACCGGCCGTGGCACCTTCAAGACCCGCGCGAAGGTCTCGATTGAGCAGGTCAGCCCCCGTAAGCAGGGCATTGTCGTCACCGAGCTGCCGTACATGGTCGGCCCCGAAAAGGTCATCGAAAAGATCAAAGACGGCGTCAACTCCAAGAAGCTCACCGGCATCTCCGACGTGGTCGACCTGACCGACCGCACCAACGGTCTGCGCCTCGTCATCGAAATCAAGAACGGTTTCAACCCGGAGGCGGTGCTCGCCGCCCTCTACAAGCACACTCCGCTTGAGGATTCCTTCGGCATTAACAATGTGGCGCTCGTGGACGGTCAGCCGCAGACCCTCGGCCTGCTCGACCTGATGCGCGTGTACATTGACCACCGCCTGAACGTGGTCCGCCGCCGCACCGAATTCCGCCTGGGCAAGCGCACCGACCGCCTGCACCTGGTGGAGGGCCTGCTCGTGGCAATCCTCGACATTGACGAGGTTATCCAGATTATTCGTGAATCTGATGAGACCGCTCAGGCACGCGAAAAGCTGAAGGCCGTCTTCGACCTGACCGACACCCAGGCGAACCACATTCTGGAGCTGCGCCTGCGCCAGCTCACCAAGTACTCCCGCCTGGAACTGGAAGCAGAACGCGAGACCCTGCAGCAGGACATCGCGGAATTGCAGCGTATCCTCGGCTCCGACGCGGCGCTGCGCGAACTGGTCTCCGACGAGCTCGCCGAGGTCGCCGAACGCTACGGCACCGGCCGCCGCACCCAGCTCAAAACCAAGGACGACATGCAGGTCGCCATTGAGGCGGTCACCGCGCAGTCCAAGGCGAAGAAGAGCCTGGGCCTCGCCCTCGAAATTGCGGACGAGCCCTGCTGGGTGTTGCTCTCCGCCTCCGGCATGATGGGACGAACCCCCGGCAAACCCATCCGCGAGGCGCTCGTGGATCCCGGCAAGCGTTTCAAGCACGACGTGTTCGCCTCGATTGTGCCGACCACCGCGCGCGGTGAGATCGGTGCCGTGACCTCCGCAGGACGCATGGTGCGTCTGTCCGTCATGGACATTGCGGTGCTGGACGAGAACGGCGGCACCCCCTCCATGGTCTCGGCTGTGAAGGCAACCGAGCTGGTTCAGCTCGCCAAGGGTGAGAAGCTGGTCGCCCTCGTACCGCTGAACACGGTGCTGGCGTTGGCAACCGCGGGCGGCGTGATTAAGCGCCTCAACCCGGATTACCCGCTGAACCAGACCGAGTGGGACATCATGAAGCTCAAGGACGGCGACGAAATCGTAGCCGCCGCCCCCTGCCCCACCGACGACATGGTTCTTACCTTCGTCACTCGCGACGCGAAGCTGCTGACCTTCGACGCGGCGAAGGTCCGCCCGCAGGGACGCACCGGCGGCGGTATCGCGGGCATCAAACTTGCCGACGGCGACCGAGTCATCGCCCTGGGTGTGACCGCGCCCGGCGACGCGGCGGAGGTCGTGACCGTCACCAACGGCAAGGACGGTCTGGCGAGCGCCAAGGTCACCGCCCTGAGCGAGTACCCGCAGAAGGGCCGCGCGACCGGCGGTGTGCGTGCGCACCGTTTCCTCACCGGTGAGAGCCAGCTGGCTCTGGCGTGGGTGGGCGTGGGCCCTGCGAAGGCGGCGTCCTCCGGCGGTGTGGCTCGTTCCCTGCCGACCGAGCACGGTGCCCGTGACGGTTCCGGTGTGATGCTCACTCAGAGCATCGGCATTGTGGGCCCAAACTATGCGGCTGTTTCTGCCGCGATGGCGGTTAGCCCGGAGGGTGAAAAGCTCTTCTAGGCACGCCGTTCGCGGCCTTTCGGCTCTAGGTTGGAACGAAGCCGGAGGGGACGAAGCAGGGAGCGACGAAGCCGCGAGGAACCTGCGTAAATATAACGCGCGGAGATATAAACGCTCAGAACTATCCGAGCAGAGATATGAACGCGCAGAAAGGCCCCGGTACATGACGTACCGGGGCCTTTCGTCATGGGCAATCCGCACGTGGCGCCTGCCATCAGGCGCGTTTAGAGGCGCGTTTAGAGGCGAACCACCTCATCGCAACGGGCGATATCCTCAGGACGGTGCGACACCAGAACCGTAGCCACGGAGCTGGAGCGGGTCGCCGCATCCAGGTCAGCCATCAGCGCGCGGGCAGACTCAGCGTCCAGGTGCGCGGTCGGCTCGTCCAGCAGCAGCACCGGCGAGTTCACCAGCAGGGCACGAGCCACCGCCAGACGCTGACGCTGGCCACCGGAGAGGAAGGAACCGCCAGCACCCACCGGGGTGCGCAGGCCCTGAGGCAGAGCATCAAACCACTCGCCCAGACCCACACGGCGCAGAACCTCAATCAGCTCTTCCTCGCTCGGGCGATCCGAACGGTCACGAGCCAGCATCAGGTTACCTTCAAGGGTCGATTCGAAAATGTGAGCTGCCTGCGGGCACCACGCCGCGTAGCCGCGCAGCTGCTCACCCTCCAGGACCTCACCGGAAGCCAGCACGCGGCCGGACTCCAGCGGCAAGAAGCCCAGAACGGTGGCAAGCACCGTAGACTTACCGGAACCGGAGGGGCCGGTCACCGCAGTCCAGGAGCCCGCGCGGGCGTTCATGTTCAGGTCGGTGAAGACCGGGTGATCCATGCCGGGCCAGCGTGCGGCTGCGTCCTGCAGGCTCAGTGCCGGGGCGGGGTCGGTGACCTTCACGCCGAGTTCCTGCGGGGTTCCGCAGCTGACCAGGGTGGGTTCGCCGGGCTTCGGCGGGTGCACAGAGCCAGACTTAGAATCAGCCTGAGCGCCAGCCTTAGAATCCGCCTGAGCGCCAGCCGCAGAGTCGGGACGGTCAAAGCGGTGGGCACGCTGACGGTCAGCCTCCAGCAGCTCCTCCATCTCAGCCTCCGCGCGGGCACGCAGACGCTCAGCACGACGCGGCAGAACGTGGGTGTCCACCTCAGCCTCGGTCGGCACGGAATGCTTCAGGGTCGAGACGGCAACAATACCCTCCAGGGATACGTCGCGCACGCTCGGGGCAATCGTCGCGAGCAGGCGGCTGAACGCGGGCCAGGAGCGGACCGCCTCAACATGGCCCAGGGAGCTTTCCAGCATGCCGGTGCACAGCAGCACCACAATCGCAGCTTCGGGGGCATGCACGGTGCCGTCAACAGCCAGCGGGTACGCAATGATTGCGCTCGCCAGAGCCGCACCGAACCAGCTGAGGGTCACGAGGGTACGTCCCACGCCCTGAGCGGTTGAGCCCTTCTGCAGGGCGGACAGGTTCTCGGCGTCCAGGGCGCCGTTAGCCTTCTCAGCGGTGGTTGCCACGCCGTTAGCGCGCAGGTCCTCAGCAGCCGAGAGCATGCCGGTACCCAGACGCAGCATCTGCGCGGTGGAGCGGCGAGCCAGCGCCTCCGCACGGGCATCGGCGCGAAGCACAATCCACGGAGCCATAAAAGTGCTGACCAGCACGGCAAGCAGAACCGGAATCAGAGCCTGCGGCAGGATGCACGCGGTCGTAATCAGCGCCGCAACCATGACCAGCAGGTGAGCAGCCGGCGGAATAATAACGCGCGGCACGCCGTCACGCAGCTCATCAATACCGCCCACGAGGCGTTCGAGCAGCGCGTCACCACGCAGCAGGGCACGCACGCTGCTCACGCTCTGCCATGCGCCAACCCAGGCGCGCAGACGCAGAATATTTGCGGCGGCAAGAACCTTCGAGTGGGTCATCAGACGCTCAGCGTAGCGGGCGCAGGCACGACCCAGACCGAAGAAACGCACGCCCACAATGGCGACCATCAGGTACATCATTGCCGGGCCCTCGGCGGCGCGAACAATCAGCCAGCCGGACAGCGCGGTCAGTGCCGCAGCCATCAGGGACGTAATCGCAGCCATGATCACCGGACCGGTTGCGGCGCGAACACCAATACCTGTCAGCTCCTTCAGGGTGCGCAGGCTTGCGAACAGGCCGGCAGGCTCGGCTTCCTGAACCTCGGCAGCTGCGGAGGCGCCCGCCGGGGCGGTGCTTTCAGCCTCGTACTCTGCCCTATCCTTGAGCAGGTGCGCGGGGGCTTGCGCGGGAACCGCAACGCGGTCGGTGTTAGCCTCGGCGGTCCAGGTGTAGCCCTGGGCGGTCTGCACGGCACGAACGAGGGTGTCGCAGCCGGCGGCAAGCTCCTGCTCGTGGGTCACAATCAGCACGGTTGCGCCAAGTTCCGCCAGGCGGTGCAGGGCGCGGGTCACCAGGTATGCCGAGTAGGCATCCAGGTGCGCGGTAGGCTCATCCACCAGGACGGTCAGCACGGCCTGCTCACCGCCGGCACGGTAGATAGCCTCGGCACGAGCCAGGGTGCGTGCCACGGCGAGGCGACGCGCCTGACCCGCGCTGAGGGCACCGGGTTCAAGGGCGGTGAGCTTCTCCATGCCCAGCTGAGCCAGCGGGCCAACCAGCAGCGCGGACTCGGCATCGGTGACGGACAGCTTCTTGGAGTCCATCGCTTCACCGAGCAGAGCGGCTGCACGCTCACGCTCCGCCTCGGTGGCGCTCAGCGCGTAGAGAGCCATTTCAGTCTGCACGGTGGGTGCAGTGAAGACCGGCGACTGCGGAATAACCAGGGTCGTTCCCAGACCGGTCACGCTACCGGTCACGTGCACGGGCTCCTCCGAGCCAGTGGGCACCAGACCCTCGCGCACAGCACCGGAGAACACGTTCAGCAGGGTGGACTTACCGCAACCGGATTCACCCATCACGCCGATCACCGCACCGCGCTCACCCTGGGCAGTTCCACCCTGGGCGGTAGTAACGCGACGGTCCAGGTTCAGGGACAGATTAGTCAGCACGGCAGGACGCGCCGGGTAGCTCACCGACAGGTCCTCAACAGCGATGGTGGAAGGCTGAACCTCTTCACTCTCAGGTGCAGCACTATCCGCAGCGGCGGCGGGCAGGGGCGCATCAATAATCTTCTGGGCGCTACGCAGGGCGGCAACGCCGTCCTCCGACTGGTGGTAGGCGGCACCCACATCACGCAGCGGCTGGTAGCATTCGGGAGCCAGCAGCAGCACAAGAATTGCGGTGTCCAGGCCCAGGGTGCCGTTGACCAGGCGCACACCAATCAGCACAGCAATCAGCGCCACCGAAATGGTGGTGATGAGCTCCAGCGCCAGCGAAGACATGAAGGCGCTACGCAGGGTCTGCATGGTGCGTTCGCGGTAACGCTGGCCGAGGGCGTTCATAGCGCGGGTCTGTGCGCGTTCACGGCCCAGACCGATAATGACGGGCAGGCCGCGTACCAGCTCCAGAATATGGTCGGAGAGGCGGTGCAGTTCAGCCTGAGCTTCTGCGGTTTCGTCGCGGGTGTTCTTACCAATCAGGATCATGAACACCGGAATGAGCGGCAGGGTGCACGCCAGCACCATTGCGCTCATCCAGTCCAGGGACGCCACAACGACCCAGAGCATGAACGGCACAACCGCGGTGGAGACGAACGCGGTCAGCGTCTTGGTGTAGTAGTCATCCAGGGCGTTCAGGCCGCGAGAAAGCAACACAGCGGTCGCGCCGGTACCTTCGGGGGTGTCTGCACCACCGGTGGCGAGCACACGCTTGAGCAGCGAAGAACGAATCTGAGACTTCGCCCCGGAGGCGGCACGCTGCGCGCTCACAGCCAGCAGGTAGTCGGTACCCGAGCGGACGAGCAGCGCAACGACGGCGACCGCAATCAGGCCGGGGGTAATGGTGTCTGCGTCCCCGAAGAGCCCGCCGAGGCCGAGCAGCCAGCCGCCGTGCGCCTCCAGCTGCGCCTGCGCGGAACCCGAGAACTCAATGTAGGCGCGGTATACGTCCGGGGCGCTGGTCTCTTTGAGGCGCGCATGCTCGGCGGCGACAGCGGCGAAACCGGCGTGCGCCGCCCGGGCAATAATTACAGCCAGGGCGGCACTGAAAAGCACCGTTGCGAGGGTGTGCACGGCGGTGATGACGCCGAACGTGCTGAGGGTTTTACGGGCGTCAGGGCCCAGGGGCGGGCGACGGTCAGCGCGGTCGTTGCGCTTTCCTTCGGTCACCCCTGGCGCCTCGGTATTCTGATGTTTGTCAGCATGACGCGGTGTGTGCGTTCGACTCACGTGTTGTCCTTAGTCTTCTGCTGTTTTTACCTCCCATTAGTTTAAGGCTTGGGCTATCTAATACCTATTTGACCAGTCAGGTTTCAGCTAATTGGCTGGTTCCCCACCCAACGCTATCTTTAGCCGCGCATCGCGTCGGCGGGGCTCTTGCGGGACGCCACCCACGCCGGGTACGCCGAAGACACCAGACCGGTGAGGGCGCCAACGCCCACGCCGAGCACCACGAATCCCGGGGAGAGAACCGCCTGCCAGCCTTGCACGAGCGAAAGAATGATGGTCGCAATCATGCCGGAGCAGGCGCCGATGGAGCCGCCGAGCACGCCGAGCATGACCCCCTCCATGAGGAAGATGCGGGCAATCAGCCATTTACTCGATCCGATAGCGCGGCGCAACGCAATTTCTGCGGTGCGCGATTGCACGGACAGGTACATGGCGGTTGCCGCCGAGAGGGAGGCAAGCACCAGCAAAATTCCGGAGAGCACACCCACGTACAGACCCAGATCCGAGGCGATGGACGCGCGTAGGCTCTGCAGGTCGGAGGGGGTTTCCACGTTGATTTGGCTGGGTTCAGCGGGTTTGAGGGCCAGCGGAATGGCCTTGGCGACCGCCTTGCCGTAGCCTCGTTCGGTTTCGGCGATGTAGGTCACCTGGCCGCGTCCGGTGCGCTGAAGTGTGCCCGGCGAGACAATGACCGAGTTCCTGAATTCGTAGCCGCTATTGCCGGGGTCGAAGAGGCCGATGACCGGCATCAGTTGACCGTCCACCCAGATGCTCACGCCGGGTGCGACCTGCGGTAGCCCACCGAGTTTAATGCCGTACTCGACGGTGGGTAGCTCGCCGGGTCTGGGCTCGGTTGTGGCGTTATCTGCCGCTTTATCTTCGGGAATAATGCCGAGGGCGCGGGCAGCAGAAACCGACACGATAGCGCCCGAGAGCTGCTCGGAGCGCTCACGGTCGGCAACGTTCTCCTGGGTGAGGGTTGAGTTCATCTGTTCGAGCGCACGCAGGGTTTCGGGGTTCATGCGGGCACCGATTTGCTCGAGCCTGGTCTTCGAGGTGGAGTTGAGGCTAATCGCCGTTTTGGGTTCATCCTCGTAGGGGCTGAACCGGGTGATTCGCACGTCGGCGGGTGCCACGCTGCTGACGAATCCGGTGTTCTTCACGTAGTCCAGCGCGCTAATACGGTCGGCTACATTCTGCGCGGATTCGCCCTGCCGGTAGGTTCCGAGCATGTTCTGGTCATTGTCCCGGTCGCTGATGTAGAGCGTGGATTGTTCGGAGCCGAGCAGACGCTGGTTCACCTGGTAGCTGGCGGATTCGCTCATGCCGGAGGCGCTGATGAGTCCGCCCACGCCCAGTGCGAAGGACAGGCCCAGCAGCAGGGTGCGTAGCGGTCGTGAGGTGAGCGCGGAAATCGCCTCGATACTGTCGTCGGTGAGGAAGCTTCCGCGGCGGTGCGTAGCGGGCTTCTCCCCCGGCGCGAGGCTGGCGGGAGCATCAACCGGGGTATCCGTTGCAGCCGACACAACCTCAGTGAGCGGCACCGTAGCCGAATCGGCACGGCTCTGCTCGTGTAGCCGCCCATCCTCAATGCGAATCACGCGGCGGGCAGCGGCGGCAACCTCCGGGTCGTGGGTAATCACCAGCACGGTGCAGCCGGTCGCGTTAATGCGCTGCAGAATCTCAATGACCTTGGCGCTATTGTGGCTGTCCAGGTTGCCGGTGGGCTCGTCGGCAAGAATCAGCGGCGGGCGCGTAGCAAGGGCGCGGGCAATGGCGCAACGCTGCTTTTCGCCGCCGGACAGGTACCGGGTGCGGATGCTGGCGCGGTCGCTCAACCCCAGAAATTCTAGGGTTTCTTCGGTGCGTTGCAGGCGCTCGCCGTAGGGTACGCCCTGCACGCGCAGGCCCATGGAGGCGTTGGTCGTGCTGGTTTCGTCCAGCAGCATGTTCGAGGATTGGAAGATGAAGCCGAGGTGGTCTCGGCGCATTTCGTCGCGTTCTCTGTCGCTGAGTCCTTCCGTGTTTTTGCCGAAGAGGCTGTACGTTCCGCTGGTGGGAGTGTCGAGCAGGCCAATGGCGTTGAGCAGGGTGGATTTACCGGATCCGGAGGGGCCGATGATGGCGAGGAATTCGCCGCGTTCGACCACCAGGTCGAGACGATCGAGGACGGGTCGGTCGCTCCCCTCAAAGATGCGGGTAATGCCGCGCATTTCAATGGCGGGCGCGGTACCGAGCCCGGCGGCAGGTGTAGCGGCGGACGCTACGTTGGGCGCAACTGTAGGCGCACGTCCCGGGCTTGCGTCTAGGGTTCTCTTACGGCGGCTCATGAGACAAGCACCTTCTGCCCCGTGCTGAGGTTCGCGTTGATGGCGGCGTATCCGCCGGCGGTGCGTAGAACCTCAACGTTGACTCGTTCGGTAGCGGGCGCATCCTTGCTGGTCGAGGTGGAGCTTCCGCCCTTTTCAACCAGCACGTAGGTGCCCTGGGAATCCTGACGTACCGCGGTAGTCGGCACCGCGAGGGTGGTTGAGGTGTTGCCCTTACTGGTGATGGAGGCGCTCTGCCCCGGAGTGAGCTTGCTCGGGTCGTCGGCGCTGAATCGCACGCTCTTTGCTGCACCCTTGGAGGGGTCGTTCTGCAGCTCACCAATGCTGGTGATGGTGCCCTCCACGCTGCCGGTGGAAGTGCGCAGGCTAACGCGGTCGCCGACCTTGAGCTTATTGGCAACGGAGAGCTCAACGCTGGATTCCACGTAGGGTTCGCTGGTTTCTACACTCGCGATGGGGTTGCCGTCGCTGATGAGCTGGCCGACCGCCGCAACTGCGGTGACGGTGTGGCTTCCGCCGGGCAGAATCGCGTAGTTGTTGCGGGCAATGCTGGTGACCCCTTCGCTGGGCACGCCGGTCAGGTGCGCGCGGTGCAGGCGCGTGACGGCGTCGAGGGTGTCTTCGGTGACGGTGCCGCTCTGAGCGGTGGCGTACCCGGCGGAGTTCAGTGCCTTCTGGAAGGCGAGCACGTCGTCGCCGTTATCGCCCAGGTTGAGGTCGCGGTACAGCGGTAGCGGCCCTTCCAGCACGAAGACGGGGTCGGCGCCAATAATGCCGATGAAGTCACCGGCCTTGAGCACGTTACCGGGCTTCTGGTTCTGGTAGACGAGCACCGGCTCACCGTTGGTGCGCGCGCTAATCGGGGCGGTCTCCCCAGCCTTGGTGGTTCCAGCAATGGCGAGGCCCTCGCTGACGGTTCGTTCTTCAACCTTCGCCCAGACCGGAATCACGGTTTTCGCCTGCACGGCCGGGTCGGGGCCCGTGGCGGCGTAGCGGGTGCCCAGGTAGAAGGACAGCATGAGCGAGCCGATGGCGAGGATAGCCAGCAGCAGGAGCACGCGGGGTCGGGCGATGCGTTCGCTGAAGCGGTGCCCGCTGTTTTGGTTTTTCGTGTGAGTGGTCATGGCGGTGTCTTTCTAAACTGTGTCAGCGCTGTCTATTTCTCTGCGCTGTCTTTTGCTACGCTATCCTGCGTTGCGCTGTCTTTCAGTACCTCGGATTACTGGTGCTCCAGAACGTACTGCTTGAACTTCTCGTCACGCTCACGTTCTGCCTTGCGTTCCTGCTCAAGCTGCGCCTGGTACTTGCGGATGAGCGGCATCTGGTACTGTGCCTCCAGGTCGTAGAGCTGCTTGCTCATGCCGACCTGCTGGTTACATTCGGCCTGGATGGTGGCGATGCGAATCTCTTCTTCGGAGGCGGGCTCGTTGTAACCGCCGTTCTTGCTCCGCTGCTCATTCAGCGGGGATTGCTCGGCTACCGACCCTGCCTTAATGGGGGTGAGCCCCCGGTTTGAGACGCATTGCTTCCACTTCTCTTCGAGCTCGCGGTGCAGTTTGCTACCGTAAACGGCGTTGGTTGCGTCGGTGGAGATACGACTGTATGTGGACTGCACGTCATTCTCGAGCCTCTTGCCTTCGGGCACCGCGGCCTCCAGGGTCTCGCGGGCCTTGGGGTAGCATTCGGTGCGAAGCTTGTCCTCGGGGCTCATGCTCTCCGGTGAGTTATAGGAGATGGGGGCGGCTGCGTTGTTGGGGTCTCGCTTCTGAGAACCGTACTTCTGGGCGTACTCGACGTTCCAGGGACCGTACTTTCGGCCCAAATCGCCACGCGGCGCACCCTCAGAGTAGGGAGCCGGGATGGTGTAGCTCTGCCCGTGTTCGGCGTAGCACTGCTTAATGGCGATTTGATAGGCCGTGTATTCGTAATGAGTGCCCCCCTCGTAGTAGGGGTAATCGTCCAGGGGCATCTTCACGATGTCCTGCTCCGCGTCGAAGATGGCGTGGACGCTTTCGTCACGTTCCAGCGGCGGGTTGAAGAGCGAGCATGCGCTCAGCGGGAGCACGCCGATGCAGAGCAGGGCACCCGTGGTGAGCAATCGACGGCTCAAACCGGCGCGAGGGGCGGGTGCAGTGGAGCTGCGATTGAGGAACTTCATCGTTGAACCCCTTTCATAAGAGTGAGTTGTACACCACATTACACCTTCTGTTCCCTGTCGCGCCCGAATTTCAGGGGTGTGCACCAAAAATTTTTGCGCGCCCACTCGCCTGCCGCGAGCTGCATCCTCTGCGGGAATATCCTCGCGGGTGCGGGCTACCTGCCGAGCCTGTGTCTCGGGTGGCCCGCACCATTACCGGTCTTTCCCCGGTATCAAGATTCGGTTTTAAAATCCGACGTCAAAACCGGTCGTGGACGCTCGGGTTACTGGTGCTCCTGAACGTACTGCTTGAACTTCTCGTCGCGGTCGCGGTCGGCTTGGCGCTCCTGTTCAAGCTGCGACTGGTACTTGCGGATGAGCGGCATCTGGTACTGAGCTTCCAGGTCGTAGAGCTGCTTGCTCATGCCGACCTGCTGGTTACATTCGGCCTGGATGGTGGCGATGCGAATCTCTTCTTCGGAGGCGGGCTCGTTGTAACCGCCGTTCTTGCTCCGCTGCTCATTCAGCGGGGATTGCTCGGCTACCGACCCTGCCTTAATGGGGGTGAGCCCCCGGTTTGAGACGCATTGCTTCCACTTCTCTTCGAGCTCGCGGTGCAGTTTGCTACCGTAAACGGCGTTGGTTGCGTCGGTGGAGATACGACTGTATGTGGACTGCACGTCATTCTCGAGCCTCTTGCCTTCGGGCACCGCGGCCTCCAGGGTCTCGCGGGCCTTGGGGTAGCATTCGGTGCGAAGCTTGTCCTCGGGGCTCATGCTCTCCGGTGAGTTATAGGAGATGGGGGCGGCTGCGTTGTTGGGGTCTCGCTTCTGAGAACCGTACTTCTGGGCGTACTCGACGTTCCAGGGACCGTACTTTCGGCCCAAATCGCCACGCGGCGCACCCTCAGAGTAGGGAGCCGGGATGGTGTAGCTCTGCCCGTGTTCGGCGTAGCACTGCTTAATGGCGATTTGATAGGCCGTGTATTCGTAATGAGTGCCCCCCTCGTAGTAGGGGTAATCGTCCAGGGGCATCTTCACGATGTCCTGCTCCGCGTCGAAGATGGCGTGGACGCTTTCGTCACGTTCCAGCGGCGGGTTGAAGAGCGAGCAGGCGCTCAGAGGCATGATGCCGATGCAGAGCAGGGCGCCCGTGGTGAGCAGGCGGCGGCTCATGCCAGTGCGAGGGGCGGTGGTGCGGCGGTTGAGGGACTTCATCGTTGAACGCCTTTCATAAGAGTGAGTTGTTCACCACATTACACGTTCTGTGCCCTGTCGCGCCCGAATTTCGGGGGTGTGCACCAAAAATTTTTGCGCGCCCACCCGCCTGCCGCGAGCTGCATCCGCAGCGGTCATAGTCCTCTGCGAGCAGACCCCTTAGCTGGAATAGAAATGTGGGTATAGAAAAATCCCCCGAACTTCTCAGAAGAGAAATTCGGGGGATTCTTCAATCAGCTACATGCTACTTGGTCGGCAGTTCAGCCAGTTCGGTAGCGTCGTGAGCCTCGGGGATGTGATCCACGTGCAGACGCTTACGGAAGACCCAGTAGGTCCAAGCCTGGTAGACGAAGACGACCGGCAGACCAAGGCAGGTCACGAAGGTCATAACGCCCAGGGTGTACTCGGAGCTGGATGCGTTCGCAATGGTGAGCGAGTATGCCGGGTCCAGGGTGGAGGGCAGAACGTTCGGGTACATTGCGGTGAAGATTGCCAGCGCGCCGAATGCGAGGAACACGGACAGACCAGCGAAAGCGCGACCCTCACGGCCACCCTTTGCGGAGATCCAAGCAATCAGAACAGCAACCACAGCCAGGATGGTGCACAGCCAGGAGATGCCGTTACCGGTGGTGAAGTCCAGAGTCAGAACCCATGCAACGATCGGCAGCAGCAGGACGGGAGCCCAGCGTACCAGGGTGTTGCGGGCACGGTCGCGGATATCACCGTCGGTCTTCAGGGCGATGAAGGCAAGACCCTGAACCAGGGCGAAGCCAACGAAGCCCAGACCGCCGAGCAGAACCGGCAGGGAGACCCAAGCGAAGGCGCCGCCGACGCGGTCACCGTTCTCGTTGATGGGCAGACCCATGGAGGTCAGGCCCAGCAGAGCACCGACGAGCAACGCGATGAAGAAGGAAGAAACAGACAGAGCGATGTTCCAGTTACGGATCCACTTCTCGTCGTTCTTCTTACCGCGGTATTCAATTGCGACCACGCGCAGAATCAGGAAGACCAGCGCGAGAGTCAGGGGGATATACAGAGCCGAGAAGAGGGCTGCGTACCAGATGGGGAATGCTGCGAAGATAGCAGCACCGCCGGACACAATCCACACCTCGTTACCGTCCCAGACGGGGCCGATGATGTTCAGCAGCAGACGACGTTCCTTCTCGTTCTTGGTGAACTTGGAACCCATCAGCATGCCGACGCCCAGGTCGAAGCCGTCGAGGATCAGGTACATGATGAGGAAGACGCCAATGGCGACAAACCAGAGGGTGGGCAGGCCAGGCTGACCGGCAAAGATATTGAAATCAAAGTTCATGGTGAATCAATCCTTACCCGCCTAGTAGGCGAACTCCAGCACATCGCGCTTGGACTTGTCGTTGGACTCGTCCTCGTGGTGCGACTGAACCAGCTCGGGCATTGCTGCCACCACACCGGCCTTGACGTACTTGATGAGCAGGTAAACCTCAACCACCATCAGCACGCCGTAGAGCAGACCCAGGGTGAGCAGGGAGAAGAGGATTTCTTCACCGGAAACACCCGGGGAGATAGCTGCTGCGGTGAACAGGTGGATTGCGGGGTCACCCTGAAGGTTCGGAGCAACAACGAAGGGCTGGCGGCCCATTTCGGTGAAGATCCAGCCGAGGGCGATACCGAAGAAGGGAGCCAGGATGGACCAGACTGCAACGTTCTTGAGCAGCTTGGACTCGGGGACGGTGCCCACGCCCTTCTTGCGGGTTACCCACAGTGCGTAGAGGTAGAAGGGCAGTACGACTGCACCCAGGCCAATCATGCCGCGGAAGCCCCAGTAGGAGACCTCGAGGGAGGGCAGGTAGTCAATCTTCTGACCTGCGCGCTCACCGTAGAGCGGGTTGTTGGGCAGGTTGGTGCCGAACTTAGCTTCGTACTCGGGCAGCAGGGTCTGAATACCCTTCACCGGGGTGTCGAAGTTGTCGTGTGCCAGGAAGGACAGCACGCCGGGGACCTCGATGACGGTGTGGATCTTATCGCAACTCTGAGCGCCGAGCTCGCCGACGGTCAGAACGGAGAAGGCGGTGCCGTCGTGGCACGCAGCTTCTGCAGCAGCCATCTTGAGGGGCTGCTCGTGGATCATCATCTGTGCCTGCAGGTGACCGGATGCGCCGATGCCTGCGAACGCGAGGAGACCAACGACTGCGCCCAGGCGCAGGGAGGTCAGCCAGACCTTGAAGTCAGTCTTATCGCGTGCACCCTTGTCGGACTCGCCAACAACGACCTTGCCGTCAACGACCTTATCGATGCCATCCTTGCGGCGACGCCACAGCTTGTACCATGCGATACCAACCAGGAAGCCACCTGCAACCTGAATTGCGGAGGTGATGACGTGAGAGAAGGTCACCCATGCGAGGGGGTTCATCAGCACTGCGCCGATGTCGGTCATACGGGGACGACCATCAATCATTTCTGCACCAACGGGGTGCTGCATCCAGGAGTTTGCAACCAGAATGAAGAATGCAGAAATCCAGGAGCCGAGAACTGCCATGAACAGCGAGAACGCGTGTACAGCAGGCTTGAGGCGGTCCCAACCGAAGATCCACAGACCGAGGAAGGTCGACTCAACGAAGAAGGCGAAGAGGCCTTCCATTGCCAGCGGAGCGCCGAAGACGTCGCCGACGAAGCGGGAGTATTCACTCCACGCCATGCCGAACTGGAATTCCTGAACCAGACCGGTGGCCACACCCATAGCGAAGTTAATGAGGTACAGCTTGCCCCAGAACTTCGTCATGCGCTTGTATTCGTCCTTCTTGGTACGAACGTAGCGAATGTACAGGTAGGTCACCACAAGGCCCAGACCCAGAGTCAGCGGAACCATGAAGAAGTGGTAGACGGTGGTAATACCGAACTGCCACCTACCAAAATCAAGGGGATCCATTGATAGGTCCTTACTATGTGTGTACTTAATGTGTGCTTGTGCCAGATTTCGGGTAGTCCCCCGCCAATGGGGGGGCATACGAGAGTTACTGACACAGTGTCTCTCATGCTTCTAAGGTACAGGGTTTTCCTGAGGAGCTGTGAGTATGCTGTGCATAGTATGGACGTTTATTGTTTGACGTTTCGATAAAGGTACATTGAACGTTATCCCTCGGCGTGCGGGTGGATTGAGGGACGAAACACGATGGTGCCTTACGGGGTTGAGAAGTAGTTTCGGAACCTCGGTGAAATATTGCAGTTTTTAATGTTTTCTGCAAAATTTTAGTGACAGATTCCGGGAATATGACAGGTGGTTCAAGTGGCACTCAAAGCTTAAATTTGCCCAATTTATACCAATTTTACTGAAACTTCCAAGAAATGGTGTGACTATTATCACCGAAAATTCATGGATTGTGACACGCCAGCCGCCACTGCCCCGCAAGGCACCGCAATGCCCCGCAAGGCACCGCACGCTACATATCGATGCTCTCAGCATCCAGCTGATGAGCACCCGCAATAATGAACTCCTTACGCGGAGCCACCTCAGAACCCATCAATAGAGAGAACGCACGCTCGGCAGCCTCCGCATCCTCAATGCGAATACGGCGCAACATACGATGACGCGGATCCATCGTCGTCTCAGCCAGCTGGTCAGCGTCCATCTCACCCAGACCCTTATACCGCTGAATGGGTTCCTTATAGGACACACCCTGCTCCTGCAAAGAATCCAGAAGCTCGTGCAGCTGCTTCTCCGAGTAGGTGTACACCATCTCGTTCGGCTTGCCGCGGCGCACCACCTCCACGCGATGCAGAGGCGGAACCGCAGCGTACACGCGACCCGCCTCAATCAGCGGACGCATGTAACGGTAGAACAGGGTCAGCAGCAGGGTACGAATGTGGGCACCGTCCACGTCCGCATCGGTCATCATAATGACCTTGCCGTAGCGAGCAGAGTCCAGGTCAAAGGTACGACCCGAACCCGCACCGATCACCTGAATCAGCGCCGCGCACTCAGCATTCGCGAGCACATCAGTCACCGAAGCACGCTGAGTGTTCAGGATCTTACCGCGAATCGGCAGCAGAGCCTGATACGAAGAAGAACGCGCCAGACGCGCGGTACCCAGCGCCGAGTCACCCTCCACAATGAACAGCTCAGAATGCTCAACATTGGTCGAACGGCAATCCACCAGCTTGGTGGGCATGGACGAAGACTCCAGCGCGGTCTTACGGCGCTGAGTTTCCTTATGGATGCGCGCCGAGACGCGGGTCTTCATCTCAGAGACGACTTTCTCGCACAGAGCGGTCGCCTGAGCCTTCTCCGCACGGGCGGTCGACTCAAGGCGAGCCTTCAGGGCATCCCCCACGACCTTAGACACAATCTGGCGAACCGCAGGGGTACCCAGAATCTCCTTGGTCTGACCCTCAAACTGCGGCTCGGCAAGACGCACGGTCAGCACGGCGGTTAGGCCGGCGAGCACGTCATCCTTCTCAATCTTGTCGTTACCCACCTTGTACTTGCGGGCGTTATCGGCAAGGTGCTTACGCATCACGCGCAGCAGGCCCTGCTCAAAACCGGTAGTGTGAGTACCGCCCTTGGGGGTGGCAATAATGTTCACGAAGCTGCGGACCGTCGTCTCATAGCCAATACCCCAGCGCAGCGCAACGTCCACTTCACAATCGCGCTCCACATCGGTCAGCTGCGAACGGCCGTCCTCACCCAGCACGGGCACGGTCTCGATGAAAGAGCCACTGCCGCTAAAACGCCAGGTGTCGGTAATGCGCTCATCGTGCGCCAAGAACTCGACAAACTCGCTAATGCCGCCGTCGTACTGGAAAACTTCCTCGTGGGGCTCCAACTCGCCGGGAGTGCCGGGCAGGCGGCGCTCATCGCGGATGCAAATACGCAGACCCGGAATGAGGAACGCGGTCTGGCGCGCACGAGCAGCCAAGTCCTCGTAGCTGAACTTAGCGTCGGGGGTGAAAATCTGCGGGTCAGCCCAATAGCGCACGCGGGTACCGGTCACGCCGCGCTTAGCGCGACCCACAACCTGCAGGGCGTCAGTGCCCTCGGTTGCGGGAGTGAACGGGTCATCAGGCTTGGGGGTGCGGCCGGACTCGAAGAAGCCGGGAATGCCGTGGCGGAAAGACATCTGGTAGGTCTTCGAACCGCGGTCCACCTGCACGTCCAGGCGGGAAGACAGCGCGTTCACCACGGAGGCGCCCACACCGTGCAAACCACCGGATGCATTATAGGAGCCGCCGCCAAACTTACCGCCCGCGTGCAGCTTAGTGAACACGACCTCCACACCGGACAGGCCGGTGCGCGGCTCAATATCGGTGGGGATACCGCGGCCATCATCGCGCACCTCAACCGAACCGTCACGGTACAGAATGACCTGAATGGACTGGCCGAAACCGGCGAGCGCCTCATCCACCGAGTTGTCGATAATCTCCCAGAGGCAGTGCATCAGGCCGCGAGAATCGGTGGAGCCAATGTACATGCCCGGGCGTTTGCGTACAGCTTCCAGACCTTCCAGCACGGAGAGGTGACGGGCGGTGTAGTTCGAAGACGCCACGGGAATCCTTTCAGGTGAATATGTCTGCGGTGGTGAACGCGCGTCGCACGCCAGGCGGAGTGAGGGCCCGGCTCACGTGCTACTAGGCAGAACGGATGCGGGGCACGACGCGTGTCGTGCCCCGCAGAGCGTTCAACGTTCGGAACTCCATTCTAGCGTGGCTTGGGGAAAAGGGTGGTCAGGACGGTCACCGATGGTGCTGTGCCTGGTTCCCACATTCACCCCGCTAGTGTGCCTCACCCGTGGCACGCGAGGAGCTCTCGTGACGGTTCGTGACCATGATATTGGACTTGAAGTAGAACTCTTCGGGAAGCTCATTCGTGACCGGACCGTGCGGGAATTCGCTGAGTTTCGGCACGAAGTACCAGTCCATCAGCTCGCCGCTGCTCTGCTTGAGCACGCGGCGTTCCCTCATGGCGTGGTGTACCTTGCGACGCAGGCGCGGGCTGTCTTTCAGGGTGCTGGTGAAGACCCACGGTGTCTCATAGCCCTCGGTCATCATGCCGAAGGTGATGCGCAGGTTGCCGTTCTCGTCGGTGTCCATCGTGAAGTCGCCGTCTGCGATGTCGGTGAAGGCGAGCATCCAGCTGTGGCGGCGTTCGTAGCTTTCACGGGTGGTCTGCAGCGCCGCAATGATGCGGTGGTCAACCAGTAGTTCCACCTTGCGTTCGGTGATTTCGCCCAGACGAGCGTAGGAGCCGAAGGCGCGGTTCGCGCCACTGCGGCGAGGCCACTTCGTCACTGCACCGTGCGGCACCTCCCCCGCAAAGGTGAAGGGGCCCGTAATGGTGCCGGGCAGACGCAGACGCTCAAACGGAGCAGTCGGCAGGAAGGTCGTCAGCAGCTGATCGGAGCTCACCGACTTACCCCAGCGCGCCATCTCAAAGATGGTCGGTTCGGGGCCCACCGGGTAGAGGCGCGGCATCTTGCGACCGAACTCGTCAAAGCCCTCAATAAACTCACCGTTGGAGCTATACCCGGGCATGGTCGCACCGAGCGGGCGAGTCCACGACCCCGAATACGGCTTGGTCAGGTGCGGGTTCTCCACCGGCAGGATGCTGGTGCGAGCACCCAGGTAGGCGGGCATGCGCGAGAGGTTACGCCAGGCGAACTTCGCGGCAACCGCCTCGCGCCACCACATCGGGCGTTTGCCCGGGGTCTGCCCGCCCAGGCAGTGTATGAGCAGCCAGAATCCAGCCCAGCCGAGGCACCCTGCGGCAACCACCCAGAAAATAATCGTCAGCACAGTGTGCAGGGTTCCGGTCGCCCAGATATTCGTGGCAATCAGAGCCATGAACGCCGCCCACGCCGCCATGACGTACGGGCCGAGCGTAATCATTGGGTCGACCACCTTCACGGCGGCAATGACGCGGCGGTTCAGTCCGCGCCATACGTAGGAGTACGCCCAGCATCCGGCGGCAAGGGCGAGTGCCATCAGCAGAAGAAGGATGAGCATCGGTGTGTCTCTTTCGCTGCAGGTTTTTCTACCGCGGTCGGTGACAGCAAGCATCGGGCAGATGCAGTGTTGAAAGGCTTTTCAATAGCAAAACTCGCCTGCCGAAGGTACCTTCAGCAGACGAGTTTCTTTGGTGTCACTAACCTTGAGGTAAAGCTTCTCACACTATTGTGCCTTTAATTGGTATCTCAGTGGGGGATTTTAGGGGGATGCGTGAAAAATTCGCACCCAATCCCGCGTTTTCACCAACCAAGGCTGGCACAGCGCGTATGATTTAGCGCCTCAGCGACGGTTCTAGGAGACCAGCGCGGCAGCAATCTGAGGAATCAGTGCCTCAAAAGCACGCGCACGGTGGCTAATCGAGTTCTTAATCTCGGCGGGAATCTCAGCGCACGACTTTCCAGCGTACTGGCCCTCGTACAGGGCGTTCTCACCGTTCAGCTCCACGGGGCGCAGAATCGGGTCGTAACCGAAGCCGCCCTCCCCCGCCGGTGCAGTCAGCAGCTCGCCGGGCAGCTCGCCGTACTCGACCGCCTCAAAACCGTTCGGGGAGGCAACCGACGCCGCGCAGCAGAACTTCGCGCCGCGGTGCTCGGCAGGAATATCGCTCAGCTGAGCCAGCAGCAGGTTCAGGTTCGCGCTGTCGTCACCGTGGCTACCCGCCCAGCGCGCCGAGAAAATACCGGGAGCGCCGTTGAGCACATCCACCGACAGGCCGGAATCGTCAGCAATAGCGACCAGACCGGTTGCCTCGGCAACAGCGCGCGCCTTCAGCAGGGAGTTCTCAGCGAAGGTCACGCCGGTCTCGGGAACATCGGGTGCGTTCACGCTGGAGGCATCAACCACCTGGGTGTCAACGTCCAGGCCGTCAATGCGTCCGCGCAGAATTTCGCGCAGTTCCTTGAGCTTGCCCTTATTGTGGCTCGCCAGAACAATCTTTGCGTCTGCCATAGTTTCTCCTTGTCGACGGAACTAGTTACTGAGACGGGTTAGTGTGCCAGTGCTTCACGCTGAATCTGAGCCAGCTCTGCGGTGCCTTCCAGCGCCAGGTCGAGCAGGCTGTTGAGCTCGTCGCGGTCGAAGGGCGCGCCCTCTGCGGTGCCCTGAACCTCAACGAACTTGCCGCTGCCGGTGACGACCACGTTCATGTCGGTCTCTGCGCGTACGTCCTCGGTGTAGGGCAGGTCCAGCATGGGGGTGCCGTCAATAATGCCCACCGAAATTGCGGACACCGAATCGATCAGCGGGTTCGCCTTAGCGGGCAGAATCTTCTGTTCCTTCGCCCAGGTAATAGCGTCAGCCAGCGCCACATACGCGCCGGTAATGGAGGCGGTGCGGGTGCCGCCGTCAGCCTGCAGAACGTCACAGTCGAGCACGATGGTGTTCTCGCCCAGCTCGTCCATGTTGATGACCGCGCGCAGGGAGCGACCAATCAGGCGAGAAATCTCGTGGGTGCGGCCACCCACACGACCCTTCAGCGACTCGCGAGAAGAACGGGTGTTGGTGGCGCGCGGCAGCATCGCGTACTCGGCGGTCACCCAGCCCTTACCTTCGCCCTTGAGCCAGCGCGGCACGCCCTCGGTGAAGGATGCGGTGCACAGCACGCGGGTGTTGCCGAACTCGATGAGGGCGGAACCCTCAGCGTTGCGGGACCAGCCGCGGGTAATGGTGATGGGGCGCAGTTCGTTGAGGGCGCGGCCGTCTTCGCGGGTTGCAGTCATGGGTTCTCCTTGGGTCTGTCTGCGGGGTCTGTGTCTGTCTGTTAAATCTATGTCGAGTTGATTCTAGGTCGAAAAGTGGGCGCAACTGAGCGCAGTTTGCACTAGTCCGGTTTGTTTTAGCCTAGTCCAGCTCAGGCTTCGCCTAATCTAGCACGGGCTTAGGGAGCGCAATCGCGGTGTTCAGTGGCGGGTCGAGCACCTCCACCACGTTCAGGGTGGACGTGACCGGGTGAGCCTCCGTCGGGCGCGGGTAGATGCGGTAGCTTGCCGCCATTTCGGCAATGCCGACCGGGCCGGAGAAGGCACTACGCGCCTCCGCGTAGGCGATGTCCGGGTCGTTCCACACGGGCAGGTGGGTCAGCAGCAGGTTACGCACGCCCGCCTCCGTGGCTGCCTCGCCGGCACGCTTGCCGGTCAGGTGAATACCGCGCAGGGCGTCATCGCGACCCTCCTGATATGCAGCCTCGCAGAGGAACAGGTCAGCGCCGCGCGCAGCCTTGACCAGGCCCTCGCACAGGTCGGTATCGCCCGAGTACGAGAACACGGTGTGACCCTCACGGTCGTTGCAGGTGATACGCAGGGCGTACGGATCCTTCGAGGGGTGAAGCACGCGGAACGGCTCCACGCGGAAGGGCCCGATCTGCACGGGCTCGCCCTCGGTCCAGGTGTGATATTCGAACTCGGTGCTCATGCCCGGATCCGGGTCCAGGCCGTGAGTCGCCGAAAGGTACTCGTTAATCGCGGCGGGACCGTACAGCGGAATGCGGCCCTTGGGCCAGCCGCGCGGATCCCACTTGACCGCCACGTGCAGACCGGACAGGTCGATGCAGTGGTCGGGGTGCAGGTGCGAAATCAGAATCGCGTCAATATCGCTCAGGTCGATATGGCGCTGGAGCATGCCGAGTGAGCCGTTGCCCATGTCCATGACGATGCGCCAGGTACGACCCGCGAAGTCCGTGGCGGTGAGCATATAGCAACTAGCCGGTGAGACGGGGCCGGGAAAGGAGCCCGTGCAACCGATAACGGTTAGACGCATGAGGTGTCGTCCTTAGGGGTGGTGCCGGAAAATTCGGTGCCCGCGGAGGTGTGTGCCGCCTCTGCAGAATCTGCCGATTCGTCGATGTTGATGTTGCGGTGTGCCGCAAGCATTTCGGGGGTGAGCGCCGCCAGAGAGCCGGTCGGGTAGCGTTCCGCCACGGAGCTGGTGTGGCGCACGTTGGTGACCTCGGGGCCGAGGAAGCGGCGCGCCAGCTGCGAGAACGTCTCAGATTCGCCGGTGGCGAGGAATTCGTGGCGCGGGTTTTCCTCGGGGACCGGGCTTTCAATGGCGTGGTTGAGCAGTTCGCGGTACACGTCCTTCGCGGTCTCATCCGCGGAGGAAACCAGGGTGACATCCTCACCCATAATGTAGGAAATCACGCCGGCCAGCAGCGGGTAGTGGGTACAACCGAGCACCAGGGTGTCCACGCCTGCGTCCTTGAGCGGCTGCAGGTACTCGCGGGCGGTCTCCAGCAGCTCGGGGCCGGAGGTAATGCCCTTCTCCACGAACTCCACGAAGCGCGGGCACGCCACCGAGTGCACCTCAAGGTTCGGGGTGATTGCGAAAGTGTCCTCGTAGGCGCGGGAGGTGACGGTCGCCTCCGTCGCGATCACGCCGATCTTGCGGTTGCGGGTTGCGGCGAGCGCACGGCGGGCGGCGGGCTGAATCACCTCAATGACGGGGATGCCGTACTGGCGGGTGTAGCGTTCGCGGGCGTCGCGGAGCACCGCTGCGGAGGCGGTGTTGCAGGCGATGACGAGCATTTTCACGCCGGAGTCGACGAGTTCGTCCATGATGCGTAGCGCATTGGCGCGTACTTCTGCGATTTTGAGGGGGCCGTAGGGGCCGTGGGCGGTGTCGCCGACGTAGATGATGCGTTCGTGAGGCAGCTGGTCCATGATGGCGCGTGCCACGGTGAGTCCGCCGACTCCGGAGTCGAAGACGCCGATGGGCGCCGCGGCGGTGGGGCCTACGGGCGCGGGGCTACCCCAGGGGGTGCGGGCACGGTAGGGATTGGTTGCGTCGATACTGTCACTCATGTTTCACCTACACTTCGTTATCGGTCGGGTACCACGTTCTATGCTAACTCGCTAAGGTTACCCATTTATTCCATAGAGCGGCTAGATGAGTCGAGAACCACCATTATGTGGTTGTATATGACAATAGTTTGAGGGGTAATTCGAAAAATTCGTTCTATTCTTGCTCGTTTGCCCCGTCAGATGCTCCGCCAGGCCTTTCTTCGTCGTCCAGTCCGTCGAGCATGGCGAGCATGAGCGAGTCCTGAACCCAGGAGACGAAGTTGTACACCACAGCCATGTACTCTTCCTGGGTCTCAATCTTGGAAGGGTCGGTGAACGCCGCAATATCTTCTGCGGTCTCTTCATCCACGATGTAGAGGCGGTCGGCGAGCACCAGGCGAATATCGCCGAGCGCGGCAGCCCAGGCACGGGCGTGCTCCTCGTTCAGACGCAGGTCGCTGGATTCAATGTCGAAAGCGAGCATGGCGAGGTTTGCGCGTTTAGTTTCTCGCAGGTCGCGTTCGGTGTAGCGGCGGTATTCGGTGGCGGCCTCGTCGTCACTGCTTGCGGCGGGCAGCAGGCGTGCTACGGCGCTGTCGGCGGGGACGGTGGGGTTTTCGGTGATGCCGACCAGCGCCTCCAGCGGGTCGACGGTGCCGCCGTCAGCGGTGGTGTCTGCCGGGCGCAGTAGGGCGCGCACGTCTTCGGCGAGTTCACGGATCAGGTCGCGTTCGGCGGGTTCGAAGGAGGCGGTGTAGCCTCCGGGGGTGCGGCGGAAGGGTCGCGCCATTAGTTTTCTACTTTCTCGAAGGTTGCCAGCAGGCCCCAGGCGTGCATTGCCTGGGTGTGTTTTTCGGCGTCTTCGCGCGAGCCGGTGAAGACGATTGCCTTGCCGTTGTTGTGCACCTGCAGCATGAGCTCTTCGGCGCGGGCGCGGGAGTAGCCAAAGTGACTGCGGAAGACGTAGGACACGTAGGTCATGAGGTTGACGGGGTCGTTCCAGACGATGACTTTCCAGGGGGTGTCTGTGGCGAGGATGTTCTCCAGTGCGGTGTCGAGGTCGGTGTCCTCGAGGGTTCCGGTGGAGAGGGTCACGGCGGTAGTGTTCATTGGTTTCCTTTGCGGCCGGTTCCCTTTGATTATACGGGCGGGTATGTGTTGCCCCTATGTTGCCCCCGTGCCGCTCCCGTGTTGCCGCTGTGTTCGCCCTATGTTCGTTCTGCGCCGCTGCGGTGTTTATTATGCAGTGCTCCCGTGCAGAGTGCTGGTAATTTGTCATACTACAGCACTTAAAGTCAAGAATACTTTATGTAGTGATTGACACGCCGACTTAAGAGGAAAAATACCCTAATCCCCCACTACAATAAACATATGGCTACTACCTCTCTTCTCACCGACCACTACGAACTGACCATGCTCCAGGCGGCACTCGCCTCCGGCGCAGCCAACCGTAAGTGCACCTTCGAAGTCTTCACCCGCCGCCTGCCCGCAGGCCGCCGCTACGGTATCCTCGCAGGCACCGGCCGATTCCTCGAAGGCCTCGCAGACTTCCGCTTCAACGACGAAGAACTCTCCTTCCTCTCCTCCCGCAACATCGTCAACAAAGAAACCCTCTCCTACCTCGAATCCTTCACCTTCAGCGGCAACATCCGCGGCTACGCAGAAGGCGAAGCATTCTTCCCCCACTCCCCCGTCATGCAGGTCGAAGGCACCTTCGCCGAAGCATGCGTCCTCGAAACCTACCTGCTGTCCATCCTGAACTTTGACTCCGCCGTGGCGAGCGCCGCCTCCCGCATGAGCGCAGCCGCAGGCAACCGACCCTGCCTCGAAATGGGTTCGCGCCGCGCCCACGAACGCGCCGCCGTCTCCGCTGCACGCGCCGCCGTTATCGCGGGCTTCGCGGGCACCTCCAACCTGGAGGCTGGTCGGCGCTACGGCCTGCACACCATCGGTACCAGCGCCCACGCCTTCACCCTGCTGCACGACAGCGAACGTGAAGCGTTCGAGGCTCAGTTGCGTTCCCTCGGTGCCCGCACCACCCTGCTCGTCGACACCTATGATGTGGACGAGGCAGTCCGCCTCGGCGTGGAACTCGCGGGCGAAGAGCTCGGCGGCGTGCGTCTGGACTCCGGCGACCTGGTCGCCACCGCGGCTCACGTGCGTGAACTGCTCGACTCGCTCGGTAACACTAACACCAAGATCACCGTCACCAGCGACCTGGACGAGTACGCTATCGCATCTCTGGCGGCAGCCCCCGTGGACTCCTACGGCGTGGGTACTAAGCTGGTCACCGGTTCCGGCGCGCCGACCTCCTCCATGGTGTACAAGGTTGTTGAGCGTGAGAACGCCGCTGGCGAAATGCAGCCGGTCGCTAAGGCATCGGCTGGCAAGGCGTCCATCGGCGGCGCCAAGCATGCGGCCCGCCGCCTCAATGGCATGGGCATTGCGACCGCCGAGGTTCTGGGCACCCACGAGGACCCGAGCCTGCTTGAGGACACCCGCCCGCTCATGGTGGACTTCGTCCGCAACGGCGAACTGCTGCCCGGCTTCACCGGCGAGGAGGGTGTGCGCCGTGCAACCGCCCGCCACGCCGCCTCCCTGGCTGAGCTTCCCGAAGCTGCCCGCCGCCTCTCGGAGGGTGAGCCGATCATTCCGACCGAGTTCATCTAAACCACCCTTCTGAGATACTGTTTTCACTCGGCGAATTTCACTCGGCGAATCAGAGTGAAAACTCATTCCTACTTGTAAAGGACAGACATGTCTAAGGCACTGATTATTGTTGACGTGCAGAACGATTTCTGCGCCGGCGGCACCCTCGCCACCGAGCGCGGTGCGGACGTTGCCGCGCTGATTAGCGAATACGTGGAGAACAACCACCACCGCTACGATGCGATTGTTGCCACCCAGGACTGGCACATCGAGCCGGGTTCACACTTCTCCGACACCCCCGACTATGTTGACTCCTGGCCGGTGCACTGCGTCGCCAAGAGCGAAGGCGCGCAGATTCACGAGAACCTGGACACCGACTACATTGAGGCGTACTTCCGTAAGGGCCGCTTCGAGGCAGCGTACTCGGGTTTTGAGGGTCTTCTGGCACCCGAGGATGAGGTCGCAACCGGCGAGCACGAGCCCGGTGTGGATGCGTCCGAGGACGGCCCGCAGACTCCCCTGTCGGAGTGGCTGGATGAGCGCGGTATCGAGTTCGTCGATGTTGTTGGTATCGCCACCGATTATTGCGTGGCGGCAACCGCTCGCGATGCGGTCGATGCAGGCTACGAGACTCGCGTACTGCTTGACCTGACCGCCCCCGTGCACGAGGACAAGCTTGACGACATGGTTGCCGAGCTTGAAGGTGAGGGCATTGAGGTGGTTGAGGTTCTCTAACCTCGACCTTGAATATGCAGAGGCGGGGAGCCTGGGATGTACTATCGGATGTACTATCCCGGGCTCCCCGCCTCTTACTGTGCCGACAACTTAGCGCGCCGATAATTTAGTGTGCCGATGACTTAGCCTGCCCGCGACTCATCGAGCGATACAATCCGAGTAGCCACAGCACGAGTAGCCGCGGCTACTTAGTCAGCTGAGCCGCTTACTTGAAGCGAACCTCCGCCATGCCGTTCACGCGCACGTTCGGGCCAGCCGGCGCCTCCTTAGTGCCAACAATCGCGCCGTTGCGCACGCTCGGCGCCAGGTAAGATCCGCCAGCACCACCGGCGCCACCCTGCTGAACGTAGCCGACCGCGCGGCGCGGGTTCTTCGGGTTGTTGCACCACTGCTGCGAGATGATGATTGCCGAAACCGCGTTCGCCACGCCCGAGCCGCCACCACCGTAGCCGGCGCCGCCGCCAGCAGACACCACGGTCTGGTAACCGAAGAAGTTCTTGCTGATGGTGATGCTGGTGGTTCGTGCGGTTGCGGTGCCGGTCAGGTTCTTCGGGTCGTTCTTGTCGTACTGGTAGGCGTACGCGCCCACGCCGTCCGCACCGTTCGCATTGAAGCCGTTACCGCCGGTTGCACCCGGAGTGCTGGTGCTGTGGATGACCTGCTTGTTCTGGGAGCCGAAGCCGACCAGACCGTGGTCACCGGTGGGCAAGGTGTCTGCGATAGCGCCCATGCCGCCTCGACCGCCGGAGCCACCCGTGCCAGGGGTTGCAATAATCTGCAGGTTCGCCTCGACGCTGTAGGCGTCGCTTGCGGCAGCACCTTCATAGCCCATGGCGGCTTCTGCATTGCCGCCGGAGCCGCCGCGCACCCATTCCAGGCCGCAGACCGGGCTGATGGCGTAGCTGGAGCCGGGCAGCGGTGCGGTGGAGCTGGAGTTACGCACGTGTCCACCGCCGCCACCTGCAGCGATAGCAACCACGGTGCCGTTGACCAGCAGTGCGGAGGAGCCGCCACCGGATGCGGCGTAAATGCTGCGCTTGAAGTGGGTGTGGGGTGCGCCATCGCCAGCGGTGGGGTTGCCGTAGGTGCGGGGGTTTGCCGCGTCGATAATAGCCTTCGGACCTGCGGGAACAGTGACCTGAGCGGCGGAGGAGCCGCCCTTGCCGTAGCCTTCGCCGCCGGTTGCGGGCTTGGATTCGTTCCAGCTTGCGCCGTTGCGGGTGACGCGCTCAAGCACGCCGATACCGCCGGCTGCCGCCACGATTTCTACGGTTGCGCCGGGGGTGACGCTGACGGTGCCGGTGACCTTGGCGCCGCATCCGCCCCGACTGCGTGCCATGACGGTGCCGCCCGCGCCGCCGGTGAGGGTGAAGCTGAGTTCACGTACGCCCGCCGGGACGGTGAAGGTTTTGACGGTCTTGCGGCCGTTTGCCTGTCCCTTGATGGTGTGGGAGGTGCCGGTTTGTGCGCCATTGGCGGCGTATGCGGGTACGGCGGCGGAGGCTGCGATGATGGGCAGTGCCCATGCTGCGCCAGTGAGGATGGTGCGGCGGGTGGGGTGTGCGTTGTGCGGCATGAGGTTTTCTTTCATGAGGGTTGAGGGAGGTAAATAATTTACACCTTTGTGCACTGAGTGCAATATTCATTTTCTAGAGTATAGACACCGAAAAACATTCTCAACTCACCACACTATGACCTCGCTCAACCCGGCCTTTCTCAGACATAGCGAAGGCCCGCAGACACCGAAGTGTCTGCGGGCCTTCAGATTGGCGCATTACTTCCAATCTTTTCCTCAAAGCCATTGGTTTCACCGTTGAGACTCAACGAGACATCACTCAATGGCATTCTCCGTGAGTGGCCAAAATACACCAAGAGACCACTCGCCAGAGAAGCACACAGTCCTCATGCCAGATACGTGCGGAGGCACCTCTGGAGGGACTAAAACTTAGGGACCGACCCTCCCGCTCCTGAGGAAAATACAGGAGCAGGAGAACCGGAGGGGCTAATGCTTAGCCCACCGAGTAACCAGATAGGGCCACTCGGGTATGCACGCTATTAGACGCGCTCGCAAAGGGTAATCTTCACGTAACCGGGGTTACGAACGCCAGACTCCTTTGCACCGTTGTTAGCGGAGGTAATAGCACCGCCAGCAACAGCGGGAGCAATGTAGGAGCCACCTGCACCACCGGAGCCCGCCTGAAGCAACGCACCGACGTTCTGGCGGACACCACCGGTAGAAGCAGAGTTACCGTTCCACTTCTCGCTGCTCAGAATCGAGGAGAGTGCACGAACAGCACCGGAGCCACCGCCACCGTAGCCTGCGCCACCACCTGCGGAGACAACACCCTGGTAGCCATTGAAGCTCTTCTTTGCGGCATCTACAGAGAGCTGGTTACCGGTGTTGCTGGTACCCGAAGGGTTAGTAACGGGAACAGTCTCGCGCGGCTCATCGGGGTTGTTATCCAGCTGGTAGGAGTATGCAGAGACACCGTCTGCACCCTTACCGTCGAAGCCGTTGCCACCGGTGTCACCGGCGGTGGAGGAGCTGAAAATCTCCTGCTTGTTCTGGCTCGTGAAGCCCATAACACCGAAGACGTTAGCCAGAGCGTACAGGCGAGGCTTCTCACCACCGGCACCACCGGTGCCGTTTCCGCCACCGCCACCACCAGCAACAGTCATTGCGGAGGTGGGAGTACGCTTACCGGATGCATCCTTCAGGTGGGTGTACCAGGAGACAGAGGTCTCTGCAGTGTCACCGACAGCAGCGGATGCGCTTGCACCTGCAGGCAGAACAGAAACATTCGAAGGGTCATCCAGCTTAATAGTGCCGGTGTCCTTTGCCTTGGGGTTGAAGTACTTCGACTTGGTGTCGAGGATGTTGTTGGTAGCCGGCTGGGTACGGATGCCCGCACCGCCACCGCCGCCTGCAACTGCAATCGGAGTGCCGTCGATGATCAGAGCGGAAGAACCACCACCGGAGCCACCGTGGACGTAACGCTTCATGTCAGAGCCAGAGGGCCACTTAGCGTCAACGCGAGCCTGTACGTCAGACGGAACGGTGAAGGTGTTCACGTCACCACCATTACCGTAACCCTGACCACCGGTTGCAGGACGGGTACCCCAAATCTTGTAACGCTTTTCTGCCGGAGTCTCAGGATCGTTCTCCGCACCATCCACGCGCTCCAGGTAAGCTACACCACCGGCAGCTGCGACCAGCTCGATAACCTGGCCTTCCCTGACGGGGATTTCACCTACAACGAGAGCACCGGAACCACCAGCAATAGACGAAGAACCGCCACCTGCACCACCGGCAACCTCGAAGCGAATCTTGTCAACCTTGGCGGGAACGGTGAACTTCTGAGTGTTCTTAGCGCCGGAAGGCTGGCCAGAGATGTTGAACTTGGGAGCAGATGCGTACGCGCACTCAGTAGAGGATGCGAAAGCGGGAACCGCAGCGGAAGCTGCGACAACCGGAGCAGCCCATGCTGCGCCAGCTACAACCTTGCGGCGAGAAATGTTAGTAGACATGTATGTCCTTCGAGAGTGATATCTTGGGCACTCACTCTCGCCAAGAACGCGGCCGATAAATCCACGCAGGGCAGAACGCACACACAAAAAGTGAAGACAGCGCACAGAAGAGAGTGAATGCATGATGTTTCTATACAAGCGTCAGCTCCCTGCACACCCAGAAGATCAAAAACACATAGGTCAGCTTCAAAAGCACAGGGAAACCCAACACTTGGAGAAAGCATACCCCCCCCCGTATTAAATTTTCAAGCGAAAAACGCACATAATCTTCCATAAACCCACTTTGACATGCAGTGTTCAATCAGTACTTGAACTTTTATTCGCACACATTTCTCCCCTAAATCCCTCTGATGCATCTCCTATAAACAACCTTCAGGCGATGTTTTTCTCAAATTAGGGGCAAAAACCAACATTAAGTTTTTTAAGAACCACCTATTCCCACTATCTAGCCGACTTATTTCTCCGCGTATGTGCTTTTAAGCACCTGAAAAAACCTTCAGGTAAAAATCACTCAAAGAGGTACAGCTTTCCTCCATATGTCTCCACACGCAAGAAGCCCCGCGAGCGCACACACTCGCGGGGCTTTTCTCTACGTTCTATCCACGTTCTAGCGTCGGCCCACGAACCAGTCCGACAGCTTATCGATACGCGCCTGAATCTGCTCTGCAGAAGCTTGCGCGACCGCCGGGCCGCCACAAATCTTACGCAGCTCATTATGAATCACGCCGTGCGGTTGGCCCGAACGAATCGACCACGCCGCCACGTTCTTCGCCAGCTTATTGCGTAGCTCCTTCAACTGGCGGTGATCCACCGCCGAAGGCGCCGCAGTCGCCGGGCGGCGTGCCGCGTGCTCACGCTGATGCGCTCGCAACAGCGTACCGACCTGTTCGGCATCCAGCAGGCCCGGAATACCCAGGAAGTCCTGCTCCTCCTCACTACCCACGGCAAGGTTGCCGGAGGCGAACTCGGCGCCGTCGAACAGCACACCGTGGAAGGACGCCTCGGAGCCGAGCGCCTCGAACTTGCCGCGTGCCAGCTGCTCGGAGGCGCGCTCCTCGCGGTTTGCTTCTTCGAGCAGGTGGTCGTCCAGGCCCTCGACCATGGGGTCGATTTCCTGGGGTGCGCCGCGGTCGAGGGCGTGGTCACGTTCTACTTCCATGTCGTTGGCGAGCATCATCAGCTGCGGCACGGACGGCAGGAACACGGAGGCGGTTTCGCCACGCTTGCGGGCACGCACGAAACGGCCAATCGCCTGGGCGAAGAATAGCGGGGTGCTGGTACTGGTGGCGTACACGCCCACGGCGAGGCGGGGCACGTCCACGCCTTCGGACACCATGCGCACGGCGACCATCCAGCGCTGCGTGCCTTCACGGAATTCGTCGATTTTTGCCGAGGCTTCACGATCGTCAGAGAGGATCACGGCGGGGTATTCGCCGGTAATTTTTTGAAGCTGCTCGGCGTAGGCTTTAGCATCCGCATGGTCGGTGGCGATGACGAGCGCACCGGCGTCGGGCACGGTGCGGCGCACCTCGGTCAGGCGCTTGTCGGCCGCCGCGAGCACGGTCGGGATCCATTCGCCGTTGGGGTCGAGGGCGGTTCGCCACGCCTGGGAGGTGATGTCCTTGGTGAAGCCTTCGCCGAGGTTTGCCGCCATTTCCTCACCGGCGGAGGTGCGCCAACGCATCTGGCCCGAGTAGGCCATGAAGATGACCGGGCGCACCACGTGGTCCTTCAGCGCGGGGCCGTAACCGTAGGAGTAATCTGCCTTGGAGCGGCGGATACCGTCATTGTCGACCTCGTAGGTGACGAACGGAATCGGGGATGTATCCGAACGGAACGGGGTACCGGTCAGCGCCACGCGGCGGGTTGCGTCGTCGAACGCTTCACGCAGGCCGTCGCCCCAGGACAGCGAATCGCCTGCGTGGTGAATCTCGTCAAAAATCACGAGGGTTTTCGTCGCCTCGGTGTTGCGGGCGTGCAGCTGCGGCTTATTTGCCACCTGCGCGTAGGTCAGCGCCACGCCCTTGTAGTGGCGACTGATGGTCACGTCCGCGTTCTTGAAGTTCGGGTCAATAGGAATACCGACCTTCGCGGCGGCGTCTGCCCACTGTTTTTTCAGGTGGTCGGTCGGCGCCACGACAATGAGCTGGCGGACCGTGCCGCGGTTGAATAGTTCCTTGGCGAGGGTGAGCGCGAAGGTGGTTTTACCCGCGCCGGGGGTTGCGACTGCCATGAAGTCGCGGGGGTTGGTTTCGAAGTACTTCTGCATGGCTTCTGCCTGCCAGGCGCGCAGGCTGACGGAAGTGCCCCAGGGGGCGCGGTCGGGGTATGCCGGGGAGAGCTTCGGCTTCACCATACTGTCGAATAGTGTGGGTTCCTCTGCGGGTGCGCTCATTCTCTCCTTCTTCCTCATCTGCCTCTGCTGGTTCCTTCCGCCGACTCAGCGTAGGCGCTTCTGCCTCGTTTGGAGGTGGTGGGCGTCTGGCGTGCAAGGCGCACTGATGTTCCTAACGCTCTGGTATTCCTAGCGCTCTGGTATTCCTGGCGTTCTGGCGGTCCGGGCACAGCGAGGTTAAATTCTAGCACCACATCCGCGGGTTGGGCCGGGCTGTGGTGCAAGAATTTGGTGCTAGTCAGCAAAGTCTCATGGGCGGTGTCGGGCCGTTGAGTCTCGCCGCTACGTGTTATTCAGGTGTAGTTATTTCAGGCCTCTTGCCTGAGGCGTCTTGCCTGAGGCGTCTTGCCTGAGGCGTCTTGCCTGGCGCATATTATTCGCCGGAGCCGTTGTCGCCGTCGTTGCCGGGTGCGAGGCCTTCGTAGATTTCCTTGCACTGGGGGCAGACCGGGAACTTCTGCGGGTCACGGCCGGGTACCCACATTTTGCCGCAGAGGGCGCGTACGGGTTCACCGGTCAGCGCCGATTCGAGAATCTTTTCCTTGCGTACGTAGTGGGAGAAGCGCTCGTGGTCGCCGGGCTCAGAAAGCTGGGTTTCTTCGCGTTCGAGCAGGGCGGTGCCGCCTGCGGTTCCGGGGCCAAAGGGGTCTTCGATGCCTTCGATCGAGCTCATGTTTCTCCTTGATGATGAGGTGGGATACATAGGGTGAGGGGTGCCGCTGCACGGTTGGGTGCTCGACGCCTTCTCTATTTTAGTAGCTGTTGCGTGGTACTGAGCCCACGAGCGGTCAATATGGAGGCAGACCACAGCTCAGCCACAGGCTCTTAGGTGTTGCGGTGAGCTTCTTTCCGTCAGAAGTTCAGGGCTAGAATTTCGGGCGGCACAGAAGCATAGAAAAGGGGTTCCGCGTCAGGTTTAGTACCTAACACGGAACCCTTCTCGTTTATTCCTGATGTGCTGGAGCTTCGACTCTCGTTAGTTCGTTTGGAAGCGTGCCACGCGCTCCAGCATCTTGGAGCTGACCTTGTCGTAGCGGTGACCGCCCCACGCCACGCCACCCACGAGCAGTGCGGCACCAATCAGGAGCTGAATTACGCCACCGAAGACGAGGGTTAGTAGATCTTGGGTCACGAAAATGTACACGACAACCGAGATACCGCCGGGTAGCGCGCTGAGCATCACCAGAATTACGGTGAGCATCAGCAGCAACTGATTAGCGAAGCCCTCATTGTTCTTCGGGTTCTTGAACGGGTTAGCACCCGGAGGCGCCACGGGCGGGCTAATGAAGGTGTCCATCACGCTGCCCATACCGGCCGCTGCGGCGAGCACGCCCAGCTGGTGCATCAGCACGATGGGGAAAAGCTCCAGGTGTCCATTTGCCGCTGAGGCGACGAACACCATCACCACCACGATCGGAACCATCAGGATGCTGTAACCCCAGAGACGGCCGAGACGATCGTCAATACCGCGTAGCGGGGAGAGCACGTGCAGGCTGAATGCGGTGTTGTCGTATGAGACGAGGTAGCACATGTAGTAGCCGGTGAAGACGGTGCAGAAGTACATCCAGAATCCGAAGAGCTGCATAACGCCGCTATTGATAATCTGGTTAGCTTCAGCCGCGTTGATGCCGTTAAAACTGGCCCGACTTTCGAAGGAGCCTACCGAGCTCAGGAACAGGGGCATAGCCACCGTCAGTATCAGGTAAAGCATGGCGGTGCTTACGGTCAGCAGCTGCAGACGGTTGTCTTTCAGAAATGAGTGCAGGGTTCGTGCCGCCACGGCGCCACGCGGAGTTGCGGGGAACCGTGCAAACAGACCCAGATCACCTGCAGCGACTTCGGCAGCGCTGGCGTGGTGGGCGCTACCGCCCACATTCGCCATGGAGCGTGCCAGGTTCTTACCCCACAGCAACCAACCGCCGACCAGGTAGACGAGGGTCAGAGCCAGGCAGCCAAGGGCAACACCCATATTGCCGGTCGCCATGAAGTAGGGCACCGCAAATGCCGATCCGAAGGGCGTCACGCTGAGCCACGGCAGGTAGGGCAGCACCTCTTCCCAGTGCTTGGTCAGGTAGGTTATCGTTCCACCGAAGATAAAGCCGGCGCTCATCATCAGTAGCATGGCAACGATCATCAGGGTGTTGGCGATGCGCGGGTTATCGTTCAGCGCCATGCCCAGGCGGTTGGCGAGGCGCGCCCACACCATGAGGTTCGCAAGGCCGAGCACGCAGCAGATGAGGTACACGACCAGCGCGAGCGGTTGCGATATAAACGCGATAGCGCCCAGCAGCACGGCAATGATGCTCGCGATGCCGGGGATACCCACGAACCCGCCGAGGAACTGGCCCTTCTGCAGGGTGGAGGGTTTGATGGGGAAGAGCACGAATCGGCTCTCGTCCAGGGTGCCGTCCAGTCCGCTAAAGAAAATGGGGACGATAGCCCAGGCGAGCGCAATAACAGCGCCTACCAGGAGGGCGCCGAGCTGACCGTATTCGGGTACCTCCGAGTTAGCGATAACGTATGCGGAGCCGAGGCCGAAGAGCATACCGCCCGCATAAAGCGCCGCAAAAATCAGGCCGATGAGCGCCCAGATACTGCGGCGGAAGGAAGCGAGCACATACTGCCACTTTAGTGAGACGAGGTGCCCAACCATGACAATCCTTCCGAGGAGGTGCGGCCACCGACCAGCTGCACGAATCGTTCTTCAAGGCTCACGCCGGCGCGTACTTCGTCGACGGTTCCGGCGGCGAGAATACGGCCGGAGTCCATGACGGCTACGTGGTCGCACAGGCGCTGCACGAGGTCCATCACATGCGAGGAGATAATGACAGTTCCGCCGGAGGCAACGAAGCCACGCAGAATGTCCTGAATATTGGCGGCAGAAACCGGGTCGACCGCCTCGAAGGGCTCGTCCAGAATCAGCACGGAGGGCGCGTGAACGAGAGCGGCGGCGAGCGCAATCTTCTTGGTCATACCGGCGGAGTAGTCGGCAACGGCACGGCCCGCAGCGTCGGTCAGGTCCATTGCGGCGAGCAGGTCCTTGACGCGGGAGGCAACGGTTTCCTTATCGATTCCGTGCAGGTAGCCGGAGTAGGTGATGAGCTGCTCACCGGTGAGCTTGTCGAAGAGGTGCACGCCGTCGGGCAGCACACCCAGGTGCGCTTTGGCTTTGAGCGGGTCGGCCCACATGTCGATGCCGCGCACGTAGGCGGTGCCTTCGTTGGGCTTGAGCATGCCGGTGACCATGGAGATGGTGGTGGTTTTACCGGCGCCGTTGCGGCCAACCAGTCCGTAGAAGGACCCGGAGGGGATGTCGAGATTGATGCGGTCGACGGCGACCTTCTGACCGAATGCCTTGGTGAGGCCGCGGATTTCGATGGCGGGGCGAGCGCCAGCCGCAGGTGCGGTCTGCGGGGTGACGGGTAGCTGAGGCGCTACCGATGCGGGAACTACAGCTTCAGGAGTAGCAGGCTCACGGTTTGCGGCTTCCGGGGCTACAGCCTGGGGTACTGCCGCGGCGGGTACTGCCTCTATTGCGGTCTCTTGTACCGGGTTGGTCTCTTGTACCGGGTTCTGCGGCGAACCTGGTTCTTGCGGGTTCGGGTCCTGGGGAAAGTGACTAGTGTTCATATTTTCACCCTACCACCCCCCCCATGAGGTCTAGCAGGTTTGGCGATGAAACCTGCATTATTACGTACTCACAACACATAATATGGACATTCCAGGGTGCTATGCGTAGCGTCCTGGCGCGCTATCAGACAGGTTAGGGTTTCTGCTCTCCCCCGCCTCAAAGCCGCCAAAAACCGCACACGCAGAACGGGCTACCGCCTACCCCACAGCCCGAGTGCGTGGGTAGATGATAGCCCGTCCGTATTCAACGTTTCAGCCGCCTAGATTAGCCAGAGCTAGCTAGACCGGCTCATGACGTTTCCCGGGTGACAGCTGTTTTTAGAACAGCGCCATGGTCAGTGCCGCACGCGCCTTGACGGTGCGCGGGTCAGATGCGCCCACCACGTCGAAGAGCTGCACAAGGCGCTCGCGAACGCGCGCCTTATCGTCGGGACCAACAGCGCTGAACAGGCGCAGCAGACGGTTGTATGCGTCCTCCACGTGGCCGCCCACCAGGTCCAGGTCGGCTACGTTGAATGCGGCGTCAATGTTCATGGGGTCTGCCGCGGCAGCCGCACGTTCGGTTGCCATGTCCAGGTCCTTCACGCGGGCGAGCAGTTCAACCTGTTCCAGGCCGAGCTTCGCTTCCTTATCGCCGGGGTTCTCGGCAATTGCCTTGCGGTATGCGGCGCGGGCACCCTCCAGGTCGCCGCGGTCGAGGGCAGCGACGGCTTCTGCGTGCAGGGGCGGCAGGGGCTTTTCGTCTTCAGGAACGACCGGGTCAAAGCCGCCGGGCAGCTGGTACTGTGCCGCGATCTGCAGAACCTGGGAGAGCACATCGCCAAGGTCTTCTGCGCTGACCGGGCCGGTGTAAATCGGTGCCGGGCGGCCCGCCAGAACGGCAACGCCCGCGGGCACACCGCTCACGCCGAATGCCTGGGCTGCTTCGGGGAGCTTGGTGACATCCACGGCGGCGCAAATCATAGTGCCTGCTGCGGAGTCGACGAGCTTCTGCACGCCTTCGAGCATCTGCATGGAGGATGGTGAGTGCGGCGCGTAGAGCGCAAAAATCACGGCACCCTGGCTAGAGAGCTGCACGAACTTCTGGAACTCTTCGGGGGTGTTGACCTCGTAGCGCCAGGTGGGAGCAGAGGGGGCCTGCTCGCCGCCCTGTGCGCCAGCAGACTGTGCCGCTGCGTTCTGTGCCGCGTTGGGGTTCAGTTCCATGGCGTTGCGTACGGAGGCGGGAATCTCCTGCGCTGCACCGTTCTGTGCTGCACCACCCTGGGCAACGTTACCCTGCGCCGCGTTCTGGGATGCGCCGCGGTCTGCCGGATCAAAAATAATGCTCATCCTGGGATCCTTTACGTTCTGTACCTATTCTTGCGTGTGGGCTAAATCCCTTCACGCGTTCCTTCCTCTATTATCCCCACAACGCACCGTTGCGAGCGCGCGTTCCCTGCCGCCTACGCTCTGAGCTCATGCCGGGACTAGCGCGTAGGCTAATCCTTTGAACAGCACGCAGATACCTCTCCCACTTGCACTCCCCTATCTCTAGCGTTCACCGTTGACGCCGTAACAAAGTAAACCAGCCGGTAGAATGGCACAGTAGAGAAAAATACCCGGAAATGTTCCGGAAAGGAAGAGCATGAGCGAGAAGAAAGCCTCAGCAGCTCCCGAAGAGACGACATCGTCCCCGGAGACGCGCAAGAAGGAATCCCTCACCGATCAGTTAACGGAGACCTTCAGCGAGATAACCGAGAGCATTAGCCAGGTGCGTTCTAACCGCCGCCGCGCGTCCATGCCTCCTACGGATACCATTCCGGTGGTTCCCGCCACTTCTGAGGATGCGCCTCCCGCACCGAAGGTGGTCGGCAACGGCAAGACCTCGATGATGCATAACCCGGTCGCTTTTGGTTTCCTCATGACCGTGGGCGTGGGTCTGGCGCTCTTCGCCTACTACATTTTCAATAATGTGGGTGCCCTGGTGGGTTGGGTGACCGGCGCTATTTTCATTGCTCTGGGTCTGGACCCGATTGTGCGCCGTCTGGAGTCTTGGGGCATTAAGCGCGGTATCGGTGTGATTGCTGTGCTTGCTGGTTTTGCTGGCGCTGTGACCGGTCTGGTGATGTCGATTGGCCCGGTCATTAGCGAGCAGGCGTCTAAGTTTGTCCAGTATGCGCCGGGTATTTATCAGAACACGATTGATTCTGATTGGTATCACGAGCTTGATCAGCGTTTTAACATCAGCACCTGGGTGAATGAGAACGTCCCGAAGTTCTTGGAATCAACGTTCTCTTCGTCGCAGGTCAATAGCTTCATGTCGAGCCTGGTTTCTGCGGGTTCTACCCTGGCGCAGAGCGTGACCGGCGTGATTATTGTGCTGTTCCTGTCCCTGTACTTCCTCACGTCGATGGACACGATTAAGGCGTGGGGTGTGCGTTTGGCGCCGGCGTCTAAGCGTGTGCGCGTCAAGTACATTACCGACAAGATTACTGAGTCGGTGGGTAACTACGTGATGGGCCAGGCGATGGTAGCCATTCTGAACGCCCTCTTCGCATTCTTCATAATGTTGTTCTTGGGCTTTAGCTTCCCGCAGTTGATGGCTTTGGTCGTTATGATTCTGGCGTTCATTCCGCTGGTTGGTGGCGTGATTGCGCTGATTTTGACCTCGCTGATTCTGCTGACTCAGGACTGGAGTCTGGCGCTGTGGTTTGCGGTGGCGTACTTCCTGTACTTGCAGGTGGAGGCGTACCTGATTTCTCCGCGTATTATGGCTCGCGCTGTCTCGGTTCCTGCCGGTGTCGCGATTATTTCGGTGGCTGCCGGTGGCGCGCTCTGGGGCGTGCTGGGTGCGCTGATTGCTATTCCGGTGGCGGCTTCTATGCTGATTCTGGTGCGTGAGGTGTTCATTCCTCGCCAGGATCAGCTGTAGTCACCTCCCAGCTGTAGTCACTTCCCAACTGCAGTCATTTCTAGGTTCTCTACGCGCTCGTTGCTCTTCCACTGAGCAGGCATTTAAGACAAAAGGCGGCGGCTTTGGATGTTCTGTCCAAAGCCGCCGCCGTAATACTTTTATGCTGTATTTTTATGCCGAACCTTAAAGCTCAGTGATTTCTTCTGCCACCGGGCCGCTGTACTCGGTGGGCAGCTCGGTGGGTACACCGGTCACGATGCTGACCACGGTGTTCAGAACCTGCTGCACGGACTTCTCGCCCACCCACAGGTGCTTGCATCCCTCAAAGGGAATCACCTGAGTGCGGGGTACAGCCGCGAAACGCTCACGCGCTGCCGGAGGCTGCAGGTAGTCGTCGTGCTCGGGCACCAGCGCGTACAGCGGGTTCGAGATCTTGTTCCACTCGTCCAGCTCAGCCGGGTGCACGCGGTGCAGCGGCGGGGAGAGCAGAATAGCGCCGGTGAACTCGTTCGCGTATTCGGGCGCGTACTTGAGCACCAGCTCGGTGCCGAAGGACCAGCCGACCAGCCAGGGGTTCGGCAGGGCGCGCTCGCGTACAAACTTCAAGATTGCGTCGAAGTCCTTCTTCTCGGCAAAGCCGCCGTCAAAGACGCCTTCGCTGGTGCCGCGAATCGAGGAGGTACCGCGAGTGTTGAAACGCAGCACCGCAATGTTCGACAGCGCCGGCAGGCGGAAGGACGCCTTTTTGTACACGTGCGAGTCCATGTAGCCGCCGTGGGTGGGCAGCGGGTGAAAGGTCACCAGGGTTGCCTTGATTTCGCCTTCGGGCAGGGCGAGTTCACCGACGAGGCGCTTGCCGTCCGCGGTGGTGACGGTGAAGTTCTCGCGGCGTGCCGGCAGGACGGTACGTGCCTTAATGGGGGTGGGTTCAGCGGCGGTGCTGAAGACGTAGCGGGCGGGATCGAATTCCTGCTCGCGGGTGATATCGGCGGTGTTGCTCATTGCGTTCCTTCAAGAATTGGATTCGAGAATGTGGTCTTGGTCGAGAATGTAGTCTTGGTTGAAATATAGTCTTAGGCTGCACCTTATGTGCAGCGTTTCAGCCTATTTGCGGCGGATGCGCCAGCAGTGCTGATGCCAGTGCCTGCGCTCATCAATGGCGCGGCTACGGCCCATCGTGTGGCTTTCTTGCCACACCACCAGATGCGCCGTTCTGGGCGGAATCGGGCGGTAGCATTCGGGGCAGGTGTAGGTTTTTTGGGCGTTGACGGCGGGAATGTATTGCACCAGCCAGTCACCGTATCGGTCACGTTCCAATCGGGGTGCAGGGTCGAGGATCCTGCTGATATCACGCCCTGCGGGTGCTTGACGGTGCCACTTATCGCTGGTGGTGCCGGATGCTCGCCTGCCGGGATGATTCTTACGTGCCATGAGCCCTATTCTACCGCGCCGCTCAGCTATCTCTACCTACCAGCCCTGCCACTGTTCGCTCTGCGCTCTTCCTCACGCTGTGCTCTTCTTTGCCCCGTGCTCTTCTTTGTCCTGCGCTCTTCCTCGCGCTGAGGCGGCACTCCCCCGCCCTGTACCCCGTCCCCTACCATGCCCCCTACCGCGACCTGTACCAAGCTCGGGTTCCCTAGCTCATACCCTCACCTGCTAGAGCCAAACACTCGTACCTGCTAGAGTGGACGGATGCGTATTGTCATTGCTGAATGCTCCGTAGATTATGAGGGCCGCCTCCGCGCCCACCTGCCCCGCGCTACCCGCCTGCTGATGGTCAAGAATGACGGCTCCGTCCTCATTCACTCCGACGGCGGTTCCTACAAGCCTCTGAACTGGATGAGCCCTCCCTGCTCCCTGCTGGTGGCTGATCGCGAGGACGTTCCGCAGAGCATCCGTGAGGACCTGGAATCTGATGTTCAGCAGCTGTGGACCGTTCAGGCAGCTAAGAGCGATGACCGCCTCATGATTCGTATCTACAAGATTGAGCACGAGTACACCACCGACCTGGGTGTTGACCCCGGCCTCATTAAGGACGGTGTGGAGGCTGACCTGCAGCGTCTGCTTGCCGAACAGATCCACACTCTCGGTGAGGGCTATTCGCTGGTGCGCCGCGAGTACCCGACCGCTATCGGTCCGGTAGACATCATGGCGAAGGATGCGCACGGCGTCTCCGTGGCGGTCGAGCTCAAGCGTGTGGGCGATATTGACGGTGTGGAGCAGCTGACCCGTTACCTGGAGCTGCTCAACCGTGACCCGCTGCTGGCACCGGTGCGCGGCGTGTTTGCGGCACAGACGATTAAGCCGCAGGCTCGTACCCTGGCTGAGGACCGAGGTATCCGCTGCGTGAGCCTGGACTATGACGCGATGCGCGGCGTGGACGACTCGGCTGATCGCCTGTTCTAGCTGACCGCCTGTTTCTAGCTGACCACCTGTTCTCAACAGCTCTAGCTAGGCGGCTACACATAGCTTGAGGGGCGCCTCCCGGTACATGGGAGGCGCCCCTTTTCTGTGCGCATCATCTTTCTATGCACGCTGTCGTTCTGCACGCTATCGTTCTGCACGCTATCGTTCTGCATGTGCTCTTCCTGCGCACTCTCTTTCTGCTCGCACTCTTCTGCACACACGACCTACCCCAGATACACCAATCGCCGGTGCCCCTCCCCTTTCGGGACGGAACACCGGCGAGGTGTACACAGTGGTCAATTCCCTTTACAGGGAACCGGCTTTAGATCTCTGCGTGCTTTGCAGCGATGGTCACGTGATCGTTCGAGACGGTCAAGAAACCTGCATTGAGGATGGTCTTAATGGTCTCACCCTCAACAGGTTCAATGAGCAGCTCGCCGTCCTGTGCCAGCAGCGTGCAGGTGGGGATCATGCCCGGCAGGATGCCGAGGTCACCGCTGACGGAGCGTGCACGAACGTAGTTCGCTTCGCCAGTCCACACGACGCGTTCGCGGGAAACAACTTCAACTTTCAGAGCCATGATTACTTAGCTCCAGTCTGTGCCTTGATTTCCTCGTAGCGGCGCATAACGTCGTCCATACCACCAATGTTGTAGAACGCCTGCTCGGGGATGTGGTCGACATCGCCGTTGCAGATCATCTGGAAGGACTCGATGGTGTCCTTCAGCGGAACGGTCGAACCCTCGACACCGGTGAACTGCTTTGCAGTGTAGGTGTTCTGGGAGAGGAACTGCTCGATACGACGTGCACGTGCCACGACGATCTTCTGCTCCTCGGAGAGCTCGTCCACACCCAGAATCGCGATGATGTCCTGCAGTTCCTTGTTTTCCTGCAGAATAGCCTTCACGCGAATAGCGGTGTCGTAGTGCTCCTGACCGATGTACTGTGCGTCCAGAATTCGGGAGGTGGAGGACAGCGGGTCAATTGCCGGGTACAGACCGCGCGACGCGATTTCACGAGAGAGCTCGGTGGTCGCATCCAGGTGCGCGAAGGTGGTTGCCGGCGCCGGGTCGGTGTAGTCATCCGCAGGCACGTAAATTGCCTGCATGGAGGTGATGGAGTGACCGCGGGTGGAGGTAATACGCTCCTGCAGCAGACCCATTTCGTCCGCCAGGTTCGGCTGGTAACCCACTGCGGAGGGCATACGGCCCAGCAGGGTGGAAACCTCAGAACCTGCCTGAGTGAAACGGAAGATGTTGTCGATGAACAGCAGCACGTCCTGGTTCTGAACATCGCGGAAGTACTCCGCCATGGTCAGACCGGTCAGTGCCACGCGCAGACGGGTTCCCGGGGGCTCATCCATCTGGCCGAACACAAGAGCGGTGTCCTTCAGAACGCCTGCTTCTTCCATTTCGACCCACAGGTCGTTACCCTCACGGGTACGTTCGCCAACACCGGTGAACACGGAGGTACCACCGAAGTTACGAGCCACACGGGTAATCATTTCCTGGATCAGCACGGTCTTACCCACGCCTGCACCACCGAACAGACCGATCTTACCGCCCTTGATGTAGGGGGTCAGAAGGTCGATGGACTTAATACCGGTCTCCAGCATTTCGGTGGAGCCTTCCAGCTCTGCGAAGCCGGGAGCGGCACGGTGAATCGGCCAGTAGGTGTCAGCCTTGATCTCGGAGTTCGGCACGTCGAGTGCGTCACCGAGAACGTTGAAGATGTGGCCCTTCACGCCGTCACCGACGGGGACGGAGATCGGTGCGCCGGTGTCGACTACAGCCTGACCGCGGACCAGGCCGTCAGTCTGCTGCAGGGAGATAGCGCGAACGATCGAGTCGCCCAGGTGCTGTGCGGTCTCGAAGGTGATGGTGCGGGTGCGACCGTCGAGGGTCAGCTCGGTGGTCAGAGCGTTGTAAATCTCGGGGACCTGACCGGCGGGGAACTCGACGTCGACCACGGGGCCGATGACGCGGGCAATACGACCCGTTGCGCCCTGAGTCGGTGCGGAGACCGATTCGTTGTAGGTGGCAGTCATATTTCTCACTTACTTAGAAAGTTTGGACAGTTGATGGCTTCGTTGGCGTACCAATACTAGGAGCCGAGGGCGTCTGCGCCGCCCACGATTTCGGAGAGCTCCTGAGTAATTTCCGCCTGACGTGCGTTATTCATCAAACGGGTGTACTTGGTAATCAGCGTCTCAGCGTTGTCACCTGCGGTCTTCATTGCGCGCTGGCGGGATGCCAGCTCACTTGCTGCTGCCTGCAGGAGGCAGGAGAAGATACGGGATGCAACGTAGCGCGGCAGCAGCTCGTTGAGCACTTCCTCAGCGGAGGGCTCGAACTCGAAGGATGCCGCCTGCTCGTACTCAGCCTTGGTCAGTTCCTGGTCGGGAACGATTTCCTCGCCCATAGCCTTTGCGTCACCCACGTGGATGGGCAGCAGGCGCAGGATCTTGGGTTCCTGAACAACCATCGACTTGAACTCGGTGTACACGATGTGCAGTTCGTCCACGCCGCCCTCTTCGAAGGGCAGGTCGTAGGCTTCGAGCAGCGCGTCACGAATTTCGACGGCGGTTTCAACGCGAGGTGCATCGGTGTGGCCTTCCCACGCACGGGCGTAGGGGCGCTCACGGAACTCGAAGTAAGCCTTTGCCTTACGGCCAACCAGGTACAGCTGTACCTCCTGGCCGTTAGAGCGCAGCCTCTCAATCAGAGATTCGGTACGACGCAGGATAGCGGAGGAGTACGAACCTGCCAGGCCGCGGTCGCTGGTGACAACCAGGATTGCGGAGCGGCGGTGTTCGTAGGTTCCGAACTCGTGCGGCTTGTGAATCAGCGGGTGCTTAATACCGTGCTGAGTCGCAACCGCAGTCACCACGCGGGTCAGAGCGTTCGCGTAGGGGCCGGCTGCCTGAGCAGCGTTACGAGCCTTGTTAATGCGGGAGGTCGCGATCATCTCCATCGCCTTGAAGATCTTCTTCATAGACGACGTCGAAGCAATCTTCTGTCGGTAAACCCTAATCTGGGCTCCCATAGAGCTTCCTTTCTCCTTGCTTTCTGCCCCGCCCCAGCCTCATAGCTGAGGCGGGGAGAAGGCGAGGACTAATCGCTAACCGATGGTTTCCTGAGTGATGTCGCTATCGCGAGCTGCCTTGTGCTCCTCGTGACCTGCGTCGACGAGGTGGCTGCTGCCCTCAGACTTGAAACCCTGCTTGAAGTCAGCAACTGCGGTCTTCAGCGCGGCAACGGTGTCATCCTCAAGCTTGCCGGAGGAAGCGATATCGGTCAGTACCGAGGTCTTGTGACGCAGGTACTCGATGAAGCCTTCCTCGAAGCGCAGCACGTCGGAAACCTCAATGTCGTCGAGGTGACCGGAGGTACCAGCCCAAATGGAGACAACCTGCTCTTCAACTGCGTACGGGGTGTACTGCGGCTGACGCAGCAGCTCGGTCAGGCGAGAACCGCGGGTCAGCTGTGCCTTGGTTGCGTCGTCCAGGTCGGATGCGAACATTGCGAACGCTTCCATAGCACGGTACTGTGCCAGCTCCAGCTTCAGGGTACCGGAGACCTTCTTCATAGCCTTGGTCTGTGCGGCACCACCAACACGGGAGACGGAGATACCGACGTCGACTGCCGGACGCTGGTTAGCGTTGAACAGGTCGGACTGTAGGAAGATCTGGCCGTCAGTAATGGAGATGACGTTGGTCGGAATGAAGGCGGAAACGTCGTTTGCCTTGGTCTCAATGATCGGGAAGCCGGTCATCGAACCTGCGCCCAGGTCGTCGGAGAGCTTAGCGCAACGCTCCAGCAGGCGGGAGTGCAGGTAGAAGACGTCACCGGGGTATGCTTCACGTCCCGGCGGGCGGCGCAGCAGCAGGGACACAGCGCGGTATGCTTCTGCCTGCTTCGACAGGTCGTCGAAGATGATGAGGACGTGCTTGCCACCGTACATCCAGTGCTGGCCGATAGCCGAACCGGTGTAGGGTGCCAGGTACTTGAAGCCTGCTGCGTCGGATGCGGGAGATGCCACGATGGTGGTGTACTCCAGCGCGCCGCGAGTCTCAAGGGTGTGGCGGACAGCTGCAATGGTGGATGCCTTCTGGCCAACAGCCACGTAGATGCATCGAACCTGCTTGTTGGGGTCACCCGAAGCCCAGTTGTCCTTCTGGTTCAGAATGGTGTCGATCGCGATAGCGGTCTTACCGGTCTGGCGGTCACCAATGATCAGCTGACGCTGACCGCGACCAATCGGAATCATCGAGTCGATTGCCTTCAGACCGGTCTGCAGCGGCTCGTGAACCGACTTACGCTGGGTCACGCCGGGAGCCTGCAGCTCCAGTGCGCGGCGACCTTCAGCCTCAATGGGGCCCAGGTCATCGATCGGGTTACCGAGGGGGTCAACAACGCGACCGAGGTACGCGTCGCCAACGGGCACCGAGAGGACCTCACCGGTGCGGTGTACGACCTGGCCCTCTTCAATACCGGTGAAGTCACCCAGGACGATCACACCAATATTGCGGGTATCCAGGTTCTGTGCGAGGCCGAGGGTGCCGTCTTCGAAACGAAGCAGCTCATTCGCCATAACCGAGGGAAGGCCCTCGACACGAGCGATACCGTCGGAGGCCGATACAACTCGACCCACCTCAACACGTTCTGCATTGCCGGGTTCGTAAGACGCTGCAAACTCGTTCAGCGCATTACGGACATCTTCGGCATTGATGGTCAGTTCGGCCATCTTGTGTCCCTGCTCTCTCATTGTGGTTGCGTTCCGTCAACGGAACCAACCGAAACTTGCAATTCGGGTTGAACGGGCGGGCAATGCCACTGCTTCTGCGAAGGAGGCATCTGCCACGCACCCGCTACCCGAGGTATCTTCTAAATCACCGTTGCGACGAACGGTTCAGCGTCGCTAGCTTGAGCCGCTAGCCGATGGAACGAGCCAGGTCGGACATACGGGTCTCGACGGTACCGTCGATCACCTCGTCGCCCACCTGAACACGCAGACCGCCCAGAACGGCGGGGTCCACCGAAACGTCGAGCTTCAGCTCACGGCCGTACACGGCGTTGAGCGCGCGACCGAGACGTTCAAGCTGTGCCTGCGACAGCGCAATCGCGCTAGTTACTCGCGCAATGTAACGGTTCTGTCGCGTGACGATGATTTCTGCGAACTCATCGGCTACCCGTGCAGCGTGACGGCCGCGGGGGTTGGAGCCAACTCGTTCGAGCAGAAGCACACCTTCGGCGGTAGTGGCGGGGCCACCGAGCGCCACGGCGAGCTTCTTCTTTGCTTCTTTGCTTGCCTGATGGTCGGACAGCGCTTCCTGCGCCTGAGCGTTGGAATCAACGGTACGCACAAAGGTGAGTAGTTCGTTGAGTACCTCGTCCAGGGCGTCCACGCCACCGCGAGACTGAGCCGATGCGGTCACGGCGAGCACTGCTGCACGCTCCAGGGCATTCGCCAGATCAGCATCATCAGACCAGCGCTGAGCCACCGCATTGGTGAACACAGCCATAGCCTGAGAAGAGATCTTGCCGCCGAAGACGGTGTTAGCGATACCCTGACGTACTGCTGCATCACGCGAAGAATCGGTGACAGCACGGCGCAGGGTGCCGTTGTGGTCGAGAACATCAACCACAGCGAAAAGCTCGCTCGCCAGGTTCAGGGGCTGCAGGGAAGCGTGAGCTTCCAGCACCTCTTCCACCTTGCTCAGTGATTCAGTAGATACTCCTGCCATTACCGAGCCGCACCTGCGTTCTGCTTCTCGGTTTCAAGGTCAGCAAGAAAACGATCTACCACACGGGCCGATCGCTCATCATCGTTGAGGGCTTCGCCCACAATCTTGCCGGCAAGGGTCGTAGCAAGAGTGCCAACCTCGGAACGGAGGGACACTGCTGCTGCCGCACGCTCTGCCTCGATAGCCTTTGCTGCATTATCGCTAATGCGCTGAGCCTCAGCGGTTGCACGCTCGCGAGCATCGGCAATGATTGCCTCGCCCTCTGCGCGTGCCTCTTCACGAATCTTCTGAGCCTCCAGTCGAGCGCTTTCGAGCTGCTGGGTGTACTCATCGCGAGCCGCTGCAGCCTCTGCCTGTGCCTTCTCGGCCTTGGCAAGGCCACCTTCGATTGCTTCCTTACGGTCCTGGTAGATCTTCTCGAACGCCGGGACAACGTACTTAGCAACGATGTAGTAGAGGATCAGGAATCCGATGAGGGTAATGACAATTTCCCCGACGTCGGGAATCAGGGGGTTCGAAGTTGCCTCCGCTCCCCCTTCGCTTGCCAGATAAATCATGGAGGGAATCCTGTTCTATGGGATGGGTCGTTTAGGATGTGGCAGAGCCGGTTACTTGATGAAGACGAGAACCAGGCCCAGAATTGCCAGTGCCTCGACCAGTGCGAAGCCCAGGAACAGCATGGGCTGCAGGGTCTTCTGGGACTCGGGCTGACGAGCAACGCTGGTCATGTATGCCGCGAAGATCAGACCCACGCCGATGCCGCCGCCAATAGCTGCCAGACCGTAGCCAACCGCAGTGATGGAACCAACCATTATTTTTCCTTTCAACAGTGTTCGACCGGGAACATACCCGGACCGAACAGAGTTTGATTTGAGTTAATAGCCCGCACAGTGAACGTGTGGGTTGCTTTATTCACGCCCAATGACGAACGCGAAAACCTAAAAAACTAGAGAGTTTAGTGTCCCTCGGAAACCGAGCCCTGCAGGTACACAGCCAGCAGCAGAGCGAACACATAAGCCTGGATGCACTGAATCATGAATTCCAGGAAGTACAGGAACATGCCCAGAGCACCGGGAGCAATAGCGGCCAGGTAGCCGATGCCGCCCAGAGTCTCAACCATGTAGGTCACCATGCTGGATGCAACCATCAGCGCCAGGTGACCACCGAACATGGTCGCGAAGAGACGCAGTGCGTGAGTTGCGGGACGAATCAGCAGGTTCGAGAAGAACTCGATCGGGATCAGGATGGGGTAAATCCACACCGGCAGACCCGAAGGCATGGTGATGTCCTTGAAGAAGCCGCCCAGGCCCTTACGCTTGATACCAACGCCAACCCAGGTCAGGTACGCTACGCCAGCCAGTGCGTAGGCGCTACCGGGGTGGGAGAAGGAGGGCAACTGAACAAACGGAATCGAACCGAAGAGGTTGTTCACCAGAACGAAGAAGAAGGAGGCGAACAGAATCGGCACGAAAGGCTTGTAGTGCTGTACGCCCAGGGTTTCCTTACCGAGGGAGTTACGAGCAAACATGTAGCCAGACTCAGCGATGAACTGAGTCTTGCCGGGAACCATGGCGCGCTTACGTGCTGCGGTGAGGAAGAATACCGCGATAATCACCACGGACAGCAGAATCAGTACGTTCTGCTTACCGAAAGCGAAATCACCAATGGTGAAGAAGGGGGGCAGATGCATGTCTTCGGGGGTCGGCGGCACATAGGCTTCCGCGAGGATCAACCCGTTCTCGATCAAAGCAAGTCCTTTCTTGCTACTAGTGGCTATCAAGAGCCCATGTCTGCCTAAACGACTGACATGCTAACTACATGGATGAATGTGTGACCTAGCGGTCCGCGTTCAATGACCTAGCGGTCTTTATTCTGCCTGGTCATGTGGGTAAAGACGAGGGTCAAACCTCCGACAGCGCCAATCAAGACGCCAACCCACACCAGCCAGGTGGTGGAGAAGGTCAGGTCACCGAGGTAACCGATGCCTCCCCACACTGCTACACCGATGATCAGATAGAGAATCGACATGACTGCGCCGGAGAGACCTCCGTCAGATACCAATTCTCCGGTAGTGCGGAGCTTTTTATCTCCGTCCCACCACTTCTTCTCTTCGGCCAAACGTATTTCCTTTCAAACACCGATCGCGTTACCGACCATGGTCTTCTAGATCGGTGTCGAAGTATAGAATTCTCAGTCGTGCGATGCTGATTGTTTCAATAACAATCCACAGAATCACGCCGGTACATGCGCCCGCGAGAGTCCAACCGTGCCTCAGATTCTCGGGGAATGGCACGAACATCAATACCAGACCGAGTAGGGCAATCTTCACGAGGTAGCTCACCACCAGCGATTTGGGTACACCCCAGTCGAAAATGGGAGCAACCAACATAACTAATACGCCCAGAGTGAAGCATATATAGATTATCAGAAAGCCCAATGTTATTCCTAGCGCGCCCACAGGGCCCGCAAACAGGTACGCACTCATCATACCGCCCAACCAAGCCAGCAGAGAGTAAGCCGATACCCTGTAGAACAAAAATTTCCAGGAAAGCTCCTGGCTCTCGAAAGAAGAGGCCTTCAAACCTGCTTGAGCGCGCTCTCGGCGGCGTTTCTGCTGCCGCCTACGTTCCGCCGGCGGATACCACAGAACGTCTACCACGCGCCTCCAGAGAGGCTCAGCAGGAGCCTCGACCGAAGGTTTAGAGTGTTCAGAAGTCATTAGTGTTTCTCCCCACGGTTTCGATGAGAAGACGGCTGAATAGAGGAATGAGCAGCAGAGGAGCGAGTAGCAGAAGAGCGAGCAGTAGAAGAGCTATCTGCACGGTCCTTCACGGAATCCGGCATAATCGGCTCCGGATGCAGCGAGGTCGGCTCCACATTCTCAGGAGTCGCCGGAACACCGGTTGCAGAAGTCAACGAACCGGTAGCAGGCTCCGAAACAGTCTTCTTCGCCTCAGGAGCTGTCGTCTCAGGAGCCGAGGCAAAACGCTTCGACAAATCAATCGCAGAAGTAGGAGCCTCGCCGCCAAAGAGCTGCGGCATACGCAGATACACGACCAACACGGCAAGAGCCACAAGCACAACACCCACGGTCGCCACCACAGATCCCGCAGTGTACAGGTCAGAGGCAAACGCCAACAGCACCCACACCAAAATGGTCGTACCCGTCACCACGGCGGTCGAACCAAGGTGGCTGAAACCAACATCCGTCAGACGCTGATACGTGTGAGTACGGTGCGGCTTGTACCACTGCTCCCCCGCCCTAAAACGACGGAACAGAGTCGTACCAGCATCCGCAAGGTAGGTCACCAGCGGAGCAAAAGACAGCAGGAACGGAACATCCGCAAACCACGCACCCACAGCCATCGTGCCCAGCGCCGCACCCAAAACATAAGAACCCGCGTCGCCCAAAAACACGTTCTTACCGGGGCGCACATTCCACGGCAGGAATGCCGCAAAAGCACCAGCAACAGCCACACCGGCCAACGCCAGCCACGGCAGGTTCACCATCCAGCCGGTCAGCGCATACGCCAAACCAGCCACCAGGCCGTGAGCACCAGAAATGCCGTTAATGCCGTCCATAAAGTTCGCCACATTAATGTATCCGGCAATATAAATTGCGCCCAGAATCAGTAGCAGAATGTTCGTACCCTGCACCGTCGCAAAGCTTACGCTCACCAAAAGACCAATGACCAGTTGCAGGCCCGCACGACGCACAATGCTCACGCCGCGAATATCCTCCAGCCAGCCCAGGGCAAGAGCGCACAGAATCGCCGCGGCAATAGTCACCGCCAGCTGCAAAGATTCAGAAGAACGGTACGTCCAGCCAAACACAGTAGCCGCCACAAACGCCAGCAAAGTCGCTGTAGCAGTCGCCAAGCCCATACCGCGGTAGGTCGGAGCAGTATGCGAAGAACGCTCATTAGGAACATCCACCATATTGTTGCGATGCAAAATCGGGCGCACCGCAAACGGCAAAAGGGCACCCAAAACAAAAGCAAGAGCAAAAATACTCAACAGCTCAGAAAAGGAGGTCATACCAGCTCCAAGGCATTGCGCCGTCGAAGCTGGAACCAAACTCCAGAATCGCGGCTGAGGGACGATATGTGTGTAGTGTGTGTTTACTTCGTATTCTATAGAACTCTTCTGAAGCCCGGGGCTAAACGTTACAGAATCTCTCCATACGCTCCGCGTATTCTGCGTCCTGAAATGTTCTGCACCCGAGGATGTTCTACACCCGAGAAAGAGAAAAACACCGGATACCGCACCTGCCACGCAAGTGCAGCATCCGGTGTCATTCCGTAAAGATTAGAACGTCTGTGCATCCGCCAAAGTACGCGGATCAGGGGCACGCTCCAGGCCATGACGCTCATAGCCGCTGTGCTCCCGATAGTTCTGAATCCAGCGCTCATAATCGAGCTCATCAGGGTCAAGCGCCGGGGCACTCGACCGGGAAATATACCGGTTCTCCTCGCTAGGTACCAGCTTCTCGGTACCACCGAAGAGAGTCTCATCCAGCTTCTCACCCTTGCGAAGACCAATCTCCTTGATCTCCACGTCATACCGCTCATACGCCTGGCGCATCGCCTTCGCAACGTCCAGAATCTTGACCGGCTGACCCATGTCCAGCACCATGACCTCGCCCGGGCGACCAATCGCACCGGCAAGCATCACCAGCAGGCAGGCATCGGTAATCAGCATAAAGTAACGGGTCGCGCGCTTATCCGTCAGAGTAATCGGACCACCCGAAAGGATCTGCTTCGTAAAGAGCGGCTTAATCGAACCGCGCGAACCAAACACGTTACCGAAACGAACCGACACGTAGGTGTTGCCGGTCTTCTCACCAAAGTACGCGGTCAGACGCTCCGCCACACGCTTGGACTGGCCCAGCGCAGTCTTCGGGTCCGCAGCCTTATCGGTCGAAACGTTCACGAAGGTCTTCACGCCCACCGCCTCCGCGGCACGCAACACGTTCAGAGTGCCCAGGGCGTTCGTCTTCCACGCCTCCTGCGGGTACGCCTCCAGCGCCGACACATGCTTCAAAGCCGCAGCGTGGAAGACCACCTCGGGGCGACGGTCACGGAAAATCTCCAGCAGGTTATCGCCCTCACGAATATCAGCCAGAATAATGCGGTCATCATCCAGGCTCGACTCGTGAGTAATCGAAACCTTCGTCTCCATCAGCAGAGTCTCATCATGATCAAGCATCATGAGAGTCTCAGGCTCGAACTCGCTAATCTGACGGCACAGCTCAGAACCAATCGAACCGCCCGCACCCGTAACCAGCACACGCTTACCGTGCAGGTACGAACGCAGAATATCGCGGTCAATATCGTAGTTAATCTCGCCACGAATCACGCGCATCAGGTCGTTATCGCTCGCGGTAATCAGACGCTCACCCATCAGGCGAGCATTCGCACTACTAATACGCTGAACCTCAACCTTAAGCTTACGCATGCGGTTGCAGAAGGACTCGAAGTAATCCTCCGGCATATCCGAAATCGTCACCAGAATCTTACGGGTACCCGACTCACGAATTACCTGCTCCAGCTCGCGGTACGTCGTAATCACCGAAATGCCGTGGAACTTTGTACCGGCCTTCAGCTGGTCGTCATCAAAGACCGCAACCGGGCGAAGCTTCGCGTCCTCATCATGTAGCATCGAGTCCATGACCATGCCGCCAATAAAACCGGCACCGTACACAATCACCGGCTCACCGGTCAGCTCACGCACAGCACCACGCTCAGTGTACACACGCTTCGCCATGCGAGCGCCCGCCATCATAATCAGGCTAAATGCCGCCGCAATCGCAGGCACGCTATGCGGAATATGCGGCAGACCCAGTAGCTCATCCACAAAGGAGAAAGCCGTCAACGCCGCGCCCGCGCTCAAAGCAGCCGCGCCGGCACGCCAGGACTCGTCAAACGAACCGTACGAATACACGCCGTTATAAATCTTCACGCCCGCCAGACCAATAGCCAGGTGCAACACCACAGCCAAAGTAGCGGTCATCGTCAACGACGCCGGGTGAATAATATCGAACACCGAGCCGTTACTGAGCAGCACACTATAGCGGAGCATGTACGCGAACAAAACCGCCAGAACCCAGGCACTCGAATCAATCAGCGCCTGCGCAATCAGCCACCACGGCTTACGCTCATACAGGCGGTTCACCAGCATCGTGCCGGAGTCACCCTCCGTCACCATCGTGCCGCGCTGAGCAGCCTTCTGCATCACCACATGAGCGTGAGGTTTCAACTGAGCCACTACATGCCTCCTTCAGATGCGGTACCAGAAGAACGAGAAGAAGCACGAGCCGTCAAAGACGACAACGCACGAAACGCCGAACGGCGCGCTCGCTCAGGAACAAAACGGTACACACTACGCACCGCCATATTCTGAGCCCACTGAAGCTTAGAAATACCGTGACCGGTGTACAGTCGACGCTGAATCGCCACATCCTGCAACCAGGCGTCCATTCCCCCGCGCTTCGTGTACGCGCCCGCACCCACGCGGTAACGCACCAGAGCCTCGGGGATATTACCCAGACGGTAGCCGGCATCGCGCAGACGCATCCACAGCCACCAATCCTCAGCGCCGGGCACAAACTCGTAACCGCCCAGCTGTTGCACGGCACTCTTCACGAACGCCACCGACGGGTGATAAATCGGGTTGCGCGAGTCCATCGCGCGCAGCAGACGCGCAGAATCAACAATCGCCTCGCGGGTCGACTCCACCGCGGTATTGCTCTCATTCACCTCAAGCATGGCAGAGCCCAGCACCGTGTAGCCACCCTGCACCAGGGCAGGAATCAGACGCGCAAAACGAGTCGGCTCAGACAGGTCATCAGAATCAGCACGAGCCACCAGCTCATAGGAGCACGCCTGCAGACCGGCATTCAGCGCCTCCGCCAAACCAACATTCTGAGCCAGCTCCACCACCTGAATCGGCGGGCAATCCAGATTCTCGGCACGCTGGACCCAGCGCTCCACTACGGCATCCAGCTCGGGGGTCAGCGGGCCGTCCTTCACCAAAACCAGCTCAGAAGGACGCACCGTCTGGTTCAGCAGATTCGACTCCAGCGCCTGATCCAAATAGGCGGGGTTCTCCTTCGCGTACACGCTCATCAGCACCGAAAAATCGGGTACAGAACTCACGCAACCGCGCGCCTTCTCAGCCTCAACGGCGTTAGCACTAGCCGGCACGCCGTAGCGGCCGGGGAAAGTCAACGGGTAAACACCCTCAAGCACCTGAGCATTCGGGCGAGGCGCACGCAAACCATCACGCACACCATTTAGGAAATAACCCAGGTAAGTGCGGCGGTCATCAGTACGCAGGACAGTAGAAATCCATAGGCGCGCCGACGAGCCACCGTACAGCAGCTTCTCCAGCGGGTTCAGGGTACGCGAACGAGTAAAGACCCACAGCTTATTACGCACATCGTTATAGAAACGCGGACCCGGGTCAGCGTTCGTCGTACCAAAAGTCTTCGTGTGGTGCTTAGCCACCGAAGAAGGCACCGCAATGCCGTCACGGTGATGAATCAGACGAGTCGAAAACTCGAAGTCATCATTCCAAATGAAGAACTCAGCAATCGGCAAACCACCATTACGGCGAATAGCCTGCGCATCCATCAGAATCGACACGAACGAGGCGCTACGAATCGGGCGAGCACTCACCGCCTGCGCACGAGCATGACGCTGCTCCCCCGCCGCGAACATGGTGCGAGGCGTGTTCATCGGGTGGTCCTCGCCGTTCGTCCACACCACACGGGACGCCACCACTGCGGGGCGCTGCGAAGGCACCGGCGAATAGTTCAGCCAGGCGGCAACCGCCTCCGACAGGGTGTTCTCGGTCGGCTCGGTGTCATCATCCATAACCCACACCAGGTCCGGGTTATGGCGTTCCAGCGCGCGGTCAATACCCACCGCGAAACCGCCAGCACCGCCCATATTGCTCTCCAGGCGGATGCAATCCACCGGCAGCTCATAGTCCAGGGCGCACAGATACTCGGCAGTACCGTCTGTGGAGGCGTTATCTACAATCACCACCGCCGCGGGCACGCGCTCACCAGAAGCGATACCAGCGAGGGTCTTCGGCACCAGGTCCTCACGGTTATAGGTCACCACCACGGCGACCGTGCGGGGATACTCGTTCAAAGAATCGCAAGAAGAAGACTGTTCGGAAGAAGGCTGTTCTGAAGAAAGCTGGGCAAAAGCGGTCACGTCGCTGTACTTTTCTGCCATAAGTTCTCCCTCCGCGGCGCGATGCGCCTGAATCAGCCGGTACGCGATATACCCATACCGTGCTGGGCGCTTCTGGTGTTTCTCGCGCCCGCGGTACTCAGCCGTGTGGATATATCACTCAAAGAAAATATTCTACCCGCGGTCTCCACTAGAGAGTGAACCACCACCCCAAAAGACGCACTATATGACAAATAAACAACCGAATTCAGTTGATTTATCCGCATATCGGACGTACGCGCACACCCACTTTTGGGTATCCCTCAAGCTATCAGCTTCACAGCCTGTGTTTGCGCTGTGCACCCCGTGCGAAAAAACGACCAGAGACCGAATAAAACCCCACAAATTCCCCATAAACTGTTCAAATATGGGAAAGTTGAAATGACCCCATTTTTCCCCGCAACGTACGCGGGCTCGTGAGAGGTAAAAGAGATGTCCGAATCCAAGTGGAAAGTCATTGGCGCCAGCGGCTTCGTTGGTTCCTCCATCGTCGCGCGTCTGAACGCAGAAGGTATCAGCGTCGACCCCATTGAGGCACCTCGACTCGCAACCCGAGCCCTTGACGTAGACAGCATCATCGACGAAGCAGACCAGCTTGAAGGCATCATCGACTCCCTCGCAGAAGCCTTCGCGGGCGCGCAGGTCGTCGTCAACGCAGCGGGCCTCGCAGCACCCAACATGCAGGATCTGCCCCCGCTCGTCGGCGCAAACGCCCTGCTTCCCGCCGTAATCGCAATCGCCGCACAGCGCACCGGCGTACGCCGCGTCATCCACCTCTCCTCCGCAGCCGTACAGGGCCCGCGCCTCGTGCTGGATGATTCCGAAGAGACCAACCCGTTCAGCGCCTACTCCTTCTCCAAGGCGCTCGGCGAAGAAGCACTGCTCGACCTGCAGGACTACTTCCTCGAAGAGCACCCCGACTGCGCACCCGAACTGTGCATCCTACGCGCAACCAGCGTGCAGGGCCGCGGCCGACGCACCACCGAGCTCTTCGCCAAGATAGCTTCCTCCCCCTTCGCCTCCGTTGCGGGTGCAGGCACCGGCAAGTCCCCGGTCTCCAGCGTGCACGCCCTCGCAGAATTCGTGGTCATGCTCGGCACCTTCCCCGGCGAGCTACCCACCATCGTGCTGCAGCCCTGGGAAGGCGCAACCGTCGCCTCCGCAACGTTGGATGCAGGCCGCCGCAAGCCGCTGCACCTGCCCGAATGGCTCTGCCGCGCAGCCGTCAAGACGGGCTACACCGTCTCCGAGCTGATGAACGACAAGTTCGCAGGTTCCGTGCGCAAGGTCGAGGTCATGTGGTTCGGCCAGGGCATCGACGACTCCTGGGCACGCGAAAACGGCCTTCTGCCCACCCCGCGCGTACGTGAAGTACTGCGCAACGCCCACACCGCGCTGGGCAAGAAGAAAGACCGCCGCTTCGACAAGAACTAGGTGGCGCAGAACTAGATAGCGCGCATGCTCTCCTAGAGGTGCACAACCTGAGGCACGCAGACTAGAGACACGCTACCTGAGGCGCACAACCTAGAGGACTCATAACGAAAGGGAACCCCCGATATATCTCAACGATATATCGGGGGTTCCCTATACGTTTTTATGCTCCGAGATTTTACGCTCCGAGCTCTCTAACGCGCAGAGGTTTAGAGGTGGTCCTCCGGGGTATCCTTCTGCTCGGTCTTTGCCTCAGCCTCGGTCGTAACAGCCTCAGTCTTAGCGTCTTCAGCCTTAGCTTCTGCCGGCATAGCATCGCTCTGAGCGGGGGTGCTCTTAGCGGCAGTCTCAATCTTCGACTCGCCAAAGACCAGCGCACGCGCAGTATCAGCAGGAACCGGGTGAGTCTGCGGCTCATCCGCACGAACCGGCTTCGGGGTGTTGTCACGGTAACCGCGCGAACGCTCCTGATCCACGCTGGTGCTGAAAGCAGAAGACAGAGCCGAACCAGCACCCAGCAGGGAGGCAGCGACGGAACCGGCAGCCGGTGCCGAAGCGCGACGAGCAGGCTCACCGCTCACAGTATGGGTGCTGTCCCACTGCTCGTACGCCTCATCCAGGTCAGCCTGATCGTCCAGGGCACGCTCAGAAGGAGTCGACTCAGACGACGCGGAAGAAGCAGACTCAGCTTCCTCAACCTTACGAGCCGCCTGCTCGTCAGCCTCCGCACGAGTCAGGATAGTCGGGACAACCTCGCGCAGCTCCTCCACCGAAATCGCGCCCTCACGAACCACCACGTAGGGGAAGGAGGTGCAATCCAGAATCGTGGACGGTGCCGGCTCACGCTCAGTCACCACAACCACGCCGTCCTCATTCGGCTCAGACTCAAGCGGCTTAGGACGAGCGCCACCGTCAATGATCACGGCAACGTCCTCGCCCAGGGATTCCATGGCGGTCTGCGCGTCCAGTGCGGCTTCCTGACCGGTCTTGTTCGCGCTCGAAACCGCCAGCGGACCGTGCTCAGTCAGCAGCTTCAGGGCGAACTCATCATCGGGAACACGCACGGCAACGGTACCGCGGGTCTCACCCAAATCCCAGCTCAGCGACGGGTACGCGTGAAGAATAATAGTCAGCGCGCCGGGCCAGAAGCGACCACCCAGGTCGTAAATATCATCCGGAACGTCGTCGACCACGCCAGCGAGCGCAGCAAGATCAAAGATCAGTACGGGCGGCGGCATGGTGCGGTCGCGGCCCTTATCTGCCAGCAGCTTGGCAACGCCCTGATGCGAGAAAGCATCGGCGGCAATACCGTAGACGGTATCGGTGGGCATCACAATCGTGTCGTGCGCCTTCAGCGCCTCGCGGGCAGCCTCGATGGCCTCGCGGGTCTCAGTTTCAGTCGTTACGGGGTACAGCTTTGCAGTCACGGGTCTTATTCTCTCATGTTTTTCTGGATGCGGCGAGACACCGGCACCCACAACGCGCCATGTGGAAGCGCTCTTCCGGGGTTCGCCACATTTCACCGGCTCTGGGCTGGTTACTGGGGCGGACGCGTTGCCTTCATGCAGCCCGGCACGGGCTAGGTGGTGCATTTACTAGTCTAAAGGCTCTAGTGGGCGCGGTTTATAACCGACGCTATGACGCGGACGATTATTCAGGTCACGCACCGGGTAGCAGCCCTCGAAGCCGATGCGTGCCAGCAGTTCGGCGACGGCTTCTTCCTGGATGTCGTCGTGCTCCATGATGAACAGACCGCCGGGGGCAAGAAGTTCGAAGGCGCGGGCGGCAATCGCGGAGGGCATCTGCATGCCGTCCTCTCCCCCTCCGTACAGTGCCATGTCCGGGTCGTGCAGGGCAGCTTCCGGGTCGGCGGGTACGTTCGCCGGCGGAATGTACGGAGGGTTCGAGAGTACCGCGTCGAAGGTTCCGGTAAGCTCGGGCAGGGCGGTGAGGGCATCCCCCTGCACCAGGTGCACGCCAAGCGGCTCCAGATTTTTACGGGTGTAGGGGATGGCGTCTTCGGAGAGTTCCACCGCGAACACCTGGGCGTTCGGCAGTTCGCTCTTGATTGCCGCGGCGATAGCCCCGGAGCCGGTGCACAGGTCGACGATGCGCAGCGCACCGGTTGCCGAATCAGTGCCGCTTGCTGATTTGGCGCGTGCGTTCAGCACTTTGAGGGCTTCCTCGACGAGTAGCTCGGTCTCGGGGCGGGGTACGAACACGCCCGGTCCGACTGACAGTTCTAGGCGGTAGAAGGGAGCGGAGCCGGTGATGTGTTGCAGCGGTTCGCGGCTGGCGCGGCGGGCGACCAGCGCCTCGTACTCTGCGACCTGGTCGGGAGTGAGCCGTTCCCCCATGAGCGCGGCGTGCTGGAGGCGCGAGCGTAAGCCGTCGTAGAGCAGGTGCGCGGCGAGTAGCTCGGCGTCGACGCGGGGGCTGGGCACCTGCGCCAGTGCCGCGGTGGCGCGCGTGAGTACCTGCGCGAGTTCTTCCCCGCGCGGGTCGTGCACATTCACCTTCATGAGCTCTCCTCCTCGTCTCTCAACGACTCAAAACCTGTCACAGCATATGGCTGAGGGGCTCCACCGCCGTAGCGGCGAGCCCCTCACCAACATCTCACGTCGATTCAGCGAATCGGCACGAGCAAATACAGAACTACTTCTGTTCCTGGCCCACCTGAGCGAGGCGGTGCGCCTCGTCCATCTCAATAGCGGACTGAACCACAGGCTCCAGGTCGCCATTAAGCACAGCGTCCAGGTTGTACGCCTTGTAGCCGGTACGGTGATCCGCGATGCGGTTCTCCGGGAAGTTGTACGTACGGATACGCTCCGAACGGTCCATGGTACGCACCTGCGAAGCACGGTGTGCCGCGTTCTCAGCGTCAATCTGCTCCTGCTGGTGAGCCAACAGGCGCGCACGCAGAACGCGCATCGCAGCTTCACGGTTCTGCAGCTGAGACTTCTCATTCTGCATCGCCACCACAATACCGGTCGGAAGGTGAGTAATACGCACCGCCGAGTCAGTGGTGTTCACCGACTGGCCACCGGGGCCCGAAGAACGGTACACGTCGATCTTCAGGTCATTCTGGTTAATCTCGATTTCTTCCGGCTCATCCACTTCGGGGAACACCAGAACACCAGCAGCAGAAGTGTGGATACGGCCCTGAGACTCAGTCGCCGGAACACGCTGCACACGGTGCACGCCACCCTCATACTTCAGGTGCGCCCACACACCCTCAGCAGGCTCATTCGAGGAGCCCTTAATAGCAATCTGGGCGTCCTTGTAACCGCCAACGTCGGTGCTGGTCGAAGAAATAATCTCAGTCTTCCAGCCCTTGTGCTCGGCGTAACGCATGTACATGCGCAGCAGGTCACCAGCGAACAGAGCCGCCTCGTCGCCACCGGCACCAGCCTTCACCTCAAGAATGACGTTACGGCCATCATCCGGGTCACGCGGAATCAGCAGGCGGCGCAACTTCTCCTGAGCAACCTCCAGCTCCTCCTCCAGACCGGGAATCTCCGCCGCGAAATCCGGATCCTCATCAGCCATCTCGCGAGCAGCCTCAAGGTCATCCTTCAGCGAAGTGTACTTGTTGTACGCAGTCACAATACCGGTCAGCTCCGCGTAACGGCGGCCCACACGGCGTGCCTTACCCTGGTTCGCCTGCACAGCGGGGTCGGCCAGCTGATTCTGCAGGTCAGCGTGCTCATCCAGCAGAACCTGAATAGATTCAAACATTCTGTTCTCTCTTCCATCTCCCGCACTTTACGCCGCACGGGCAGGCACTAGACATCTCACACCCCTCACAACGGGGATGCACAAAACGAACGGCTCACGCGCCCCACCCACGTTCAGGAGGTGGGGCGCGTGAGATACGAGCCTTAGTCGACCAGACGCAGACCGTTCTTCTGAACCGTCAGAAGGAACTCCACGTTGCTTTCAGTCTTACGCAGCTGGTTAGTCAGAACGCCCAGAGCCTGCTCGGGCTCCATACCCGCCAGGGCACGGCGCAGACCCCACATAATCTTGATCTCATCCGGGGAGAGCAGGTTCTCCTCGCGGCGAGTACCAGAAGCGTTAATATCAACCGCCGGGAAGATACGCTTATCCGCCAGCTGACGGGACAGGCGCAGCTCCATGTTACCGGTGCCCTTGAACTCTTCGAAGATCACTTCATCCATCTTCGAGCCGGTCTCAACCAGGGCGGTAGCCAGGATGGTCAGCGAGCCGCCCTCTTCAATGTTGCGGGCTGCACCGAAGAACTTCTTCGGCGGGTACAGTGCGGCAGAATCCACACCACCGGACAGGATACGACCGGATGCGGGAGCCGCCAGGTTGTATGCGCGGCCCAGGCGGGTCATGGAGTCCAGCAGCACGACCACATCGTAGCCGAGCTCCACCATACGCTTCGCACGCTCAATCGCCAGCTCAGCCACAGTGGTGTGATCCTCAGCGGGGCGGTCGAAGGTCGAGGCAATAACCTCACCCTTGACGGTGCGCTGCATATCGGTCACTTCTTCAGGACGCTCATCCACCAGGACCATCATCAGGTACACGTCCGGGTTGTTCACGGTAATCGCGTTCGCAATGGACTGCAGCATGAGGGTCTTACCCGCCTTCGGCGGGGACACAATCAGACCACGCTGACCCTTACCAATCGGGGACACCAGGTCCACCACGCGGGTGCCCAGCTTCTTCGGGGTGGTCTCCAGGCGCAGACGCTCCTTGGGGTACAGCGGGGTCAGCTTCGAGAAGACGCGGCGGTTCGCTGCTTCCTCAACGCTCTGACCGTTAATCGCCTCAACCTGAACCAGCGCGTTGAAACGCTGGCGGTTGTTCGACTCACCCTCGCGCGGCACGCGAATCGCGCCGAGCACGTGGTCACCCTTACGCAGGTTGTACTTCTTCACCTGAGCCAGGGAGACGTACACGTCGTTGGTGCCGGGCAGGTAGCCGGTGGTACGCACGAAAGCGTAGTTATCGAGAATGTCCAGAACACCCGAAATCGGTGCCAGCACATCGTCTTCGCTCAGGCGAGGCTCGTTCTCCTCGCGGCGGCGAGCCTGCTTCTCAGCACGCTCAGCCTGGCGGTCACGCTTGGAACGGCGCTCAGTACGCTCGGCACGCTCTGCGCGTTCTGCACGCTCAGCAGCCTTACGCTCGGCACGTTCACTACGCTCAGTGCTGCGCTCTGCACGCTCCGCGTTACGTTCACGCTTAGTGCGGCGCTCGGTACGCTCACCGTCCTGATCGCGGCGACGCTCACGAGTACGGGTACGCTTGGAGCTCTTCTCACCGTCGGGGGTGCCAAAAGTCATGTCCAGGGCAGCGTTCAGGCTGTCCAGGCTCGCGGTGCCGTCAGCGGTAGCAGCCTTCAGCTCAGCAGAGTTACCGGGCAGTTCAATCTGCTCCGAACGCTCACCAATACGCTCAGCAGCCAGCTCAGCGCGCACATCCAGCGGAGGAAGCTCAACGGGCTTCTCATCCTTACGGGTGCGGGTGCGGCGGGTACGCTTCTCCGGCTTCTCGTTCGCCTCAGTCTTCTCGGACTTCTCAGCCGATGCCTCCTCACCCTCAGCGGCACGGCGAGCGCGCGCACGCTTCTGAGCGGGAGTCTCGTAACGGGAAGAGCGGGTACGCTTCTCAGACTTTTCAGCCTTCTCAGCGCCCTCAGCGGAGGCTTCAGCAACCTCAGCTTCGGTCTTCTCAGCCTTCGCAGCAGTCTTCTCTACCTTTGCCTCAGTGTCCTTCTGGGCGTGAGTGCGGCGAGTACGGCGAGGCTTAGACTCTTCAGTCTTCTCAGCGCCCTCAGCGGGGGCTTCAGCAGCCTCAGCGGGCGCTTCAGACTTAGATGCTTCAGCCTTGGTCGCAGCAGGAGCGGCTACGGCGCCACCACGCTGATGCTCCTCAAGAGCCTGAACCAGCTCAGCCTTCTTCAACTTCAGATAGCCGCGGATACCAAGCTGCTGGGCGAGGACACGCAGCTGCGCGACCTTCAAGTTTGCAAGTTCCGGTGCGGCAGCTGCCGTACCGTACTCATCGGTGACAACAATATTCTTTGCCAACTACAATTCCTTTGGTTATAAGCCCTGAAAAATCTTCAGAATAAAGATCGGGCGGGCGCTATAGCGCGGTCAAAGGTTTAGACACTGCCGAAAGAAAACAGCAGTCTGCACCTTCGACTCCCTCGAACCGCACTGGAGGCGATTCGCGTCTCTTACCGTACACGCTGATTCAGACACAGCGAGCACACACGGAAGATAAGGCGCTCTATCACAAATGTGGGCAAGCCCAAACCATCATCTATACAAACCATCTACGCGAGATGAAGAGGATGGATTGGTCACTTTGAAAGGGCACCCGCCGCGAAACCGAACCTCCAGAAAAGTCTTCCCCTATGCGTCAGAAATAAAGAAAGACGTGAATCCCAAAGGCACTCCCCCGAACCTTGCCGACTCCCGCCCAGATACAAAAAGCATCTGAGGTATTAGGGGAAACGGAAATACGTTACGAAGGATAGTATCGACGGTCTACATTGAACGACGGGCGAACCTCAACGTAGGACGAACTAATAACGTCCTACTGAGTAACTATAACACCTTCAGTATCAATTTCAAGGGGAAGAACCCGCCAGTTCAGGCGGCGATCCACAATAGCGCTGCACGGATGGGTCGCCTCAAACTCGGCAATCGCTTCCTGGACCTGTCGCACCTGCTCATCGCCGTGCGCAAAGGTCAAAACGGTCGGGCCAGCACCAGAAATCACCGCCGCAAAACCCTGACCGCGCAGGTACGCCACCAGCGCAGCCGACGGCTCCATCGCGGTCACGCGGTAACCCTGATGCAGGTAATCCACGGTCGCATCCATCAGGTACTCGGGAGCATCAGAGAGAGTGCGCACCAGCAGCGCCGCACGAGCCGAGTTCGCCACCGCCTCACCGTGGGGCATCTGCGAAGGAATCAGCGAACGAGCAAGCTTCGTCGACACCTCATAATCGGGCACAGCCACCACGGGGCGAACGTCAGGATGCACCGGAATAATCAGGGACTTCCAGTTACCCATCTCGCCCCAGGACACCGACAGGTTGCCGTAAATCGCCGGAGCCACGTTATCCGGGTGGCCCTCCATATCGGAGGCGACCTGCAGCATCTGCTCACGGCTCAGACGGTGCTCTTCCGGCAGCAGACCGCTCGCCGCAGCCACACCCGCAACAATAGCCGACGCCGAAGAACCCATACCGCGAGAATGCGGAATCTTATTATCAGCAATCAGCTTCACCGGCGGCAGCTCGTCCAAACCAGCCGCCGCAAAACCAGCCTTCATCGCCTGCAAAACCAGGTGGCTCTCATCGCGAGGAACATCCGCGCTACCCTCACCGCTGAGCTCAAACTCCAGACCGGACTCAATACGCTCAACAACCAGCTCATCATAGAAGCCAAGACCCAAACCCATGCTGTCATAGCCGGGACCCAGGTTAGCGCTCGTAGCGGGAACGCGAACCTTAACGGACGCGCCCACCGGAATATCAGAAATATGCAGGGAAGACATGAGAAGAACCTCGCGATCGGTGACGTAATGAGTGAATAGGTGAAAGATACAAAAAGGGGCTGTCATGCAGGTGCACCCCGCCCCGCAAACACGGGACGGAGTGCACATCGTAGTATGAACAGACTAGTTCAAATCAAGAATATCTGCCACAGCAACCACGTCGAAGGGAGCCTTAGTCGGCTCAACCTTCACACCGTTAACAGCCTCAAGAGCCCATTGCGGGTCCTTCAGACCGTGACCGGTCACGGTAATTACGATAGTCTTACCCTCGGGAGCTTCACCTGCGCGGTGCTTCTTCAGCAGACCCGCAACGCCAGCAGCCGAAGCCGGCTCCACGAAGACGCCCTCGCGGGCAGACAGCCAGCGGTGCGCCTCCAGAATCTCCTCATCGGTGACAGCCTCAATCACGCCGCCAGACTCGTCACGAGCCGCTTCAGCCTTCTCCCACGACGCGGGGTTACCGATACGGATCGCGGTCGCAATGGTCTCAGGAGCCTCAATCGGGTGACCAGCAACAATCGGTGCAGCACCAGCAGCCTGGAAGCCCCACATGATCGGGCGCTTGGTCGCAACCGGCTCCAGAACCTTACCGTCACGGTTGGTGTAAGGCTCCGAGTACTCCTTGTAGCCCTTCCAGTACGCGGTAATGTTACCCGCGTTGCCAACCGGCAGCAGGTGGTAGTCGGGAGCGTCACCCAGGGTGTCAACAACCTCGAACGAACCGGTCTTCTGGCCCTCAATACGGTAAGGGTTGACCGAGTTCACCAGGAACACCGGGTAGTTCTCGCTGAGCTTGCGAGCAATCTCCAGGCAGTTATCGAAGTTGCCGTCAATCTGAATGATGTCAGCGCCGTGAGCAATAGCCTGAGACAGCTTACCCATGGAAATCTTGCCGTCCGGAACCAGCACTGCACAGCGCATACCAGCCTGCAGAGCGTACGCAGCAGCCGAAGCGGAAGTGTTACCGGTCGAAGCACACACAACAGCCTTCGCGCCGTCACGCTTAGCGGCGGTCATCGCGCTGGTCATACCGCGGTCCTTGAACGAACCAGTCGGGTTCATACCCTCAAACTTCAGGTAAACGGTGTTACCGGTCTCAGCAGACAGTGCCGGCGCGTGAATCAGCGGGGTACCACCCTCGCCCAGGGTCACTGCCTTCACATCGTCTGCGAAGGGCAGACGGTCACGGTACTCATTGATAACGCCCTGCCACACGTGTGCCATTGGCTTCTCCTTCAATCTTGGCGCCCCGCCCGCCGGACCTTCCATAGGTTCGACGCGGTAGCGGGGACGCGGGTTCGTTCGTGAGCGATGCTTCTACACGCGAGCATCGCACGTTTAGTAAGCGGCGCGTGCCGCACGACGCTTTCGCGCCCAGTAATTCTCAGCGCTTAGTGCTTCTCAGACTCCACGCGGATGACCGAGTTCACCTCACGCACAGTGTCCAGAGCGTCAATCACAGCAATCGCACGGCGCAAATCGGAATCCTTCGCCGAATGGGTGACCATACGAATCTGAGCCGCACCCTCCTTCGGGGCGGACTGACGCAGAGAATCAATAGAAATACCGTGCTCAGTCAGGATGCGGGTAATGTTCGCCAGAACACCCAGGCGATCCTCCGCCACAACACCCACCGAGTAGCGAGACACCACATTATCCAGGCTGGTTGCGTGCAGCTGCGCGTGAGAAGTCTCCGGAACACCGGGACCACCCAGCACCAGACGACGAGCCAGGGACACGAAGTCACCCAGAACAGCCGAAGCAGTCGGAGCGCCACCCGCGCCGGGACCGTAGAACATCAGCTCGCCAGCGTTCTCCGCCTCAACGAACACAGCGTTGAACGCACCGTGCACGCCCGCCAGCGGGTGCTGACGAGGAATCAGGGTCGGGTTCACGCGAATGTTCGCGCCGTTCTCACCCTCGCGCTCGCAAATAGCCAGCAGCTTGATGACGTAACCATCAGCATCCGCGGCAGCAACATCATCAGCGGTGACGGAAGTAATGCCCTCGGTGTGCACATCATCAATAGTGAAAGTCGAGTGGAACGCCAGCGAAGCAACAATCGCTGCCTTCGACGCGGCATCGTGGCCCTCAACGTCAGCAGTCGGGTCAGCCTCCGCGTAGCCGAGCTTCTGAGCCTCAGCCAGTGCATCCGCGAAGGATGCACCGGTGGTGTCCATCTGGTCAAGAATGTAGTTGGTGGTGCCGTTCATGATGCCCAGAACGCGGGTCACGCGGTCACCAGCCAGGGAGTCACGCAGGGGGCGCAGAATCGGGATAGCACCCGCAACAGCAGCCTCGTAGGAGAGCTGAGCGCCGGACTCATCAGCGGCTGCCTGCAGCTCCACACCGTGCTTAGCCAGCAGCGCCTTGTTACCGGAGACCACAGACTTACCCGCCTTCAGAGCACGCAGAATGCGAGTGCGAGCCGGCTCAATACCGCCGGTCAGCTCGATGACCACATCCGCCGCATCAATGAGAGCGTCAGCATCGGTGGTGTACAGCGAGGGGTCCGCATTCCAGTGGCGGGATGCATTAGTATCGCGCACAGCAATACCGATCAACTCCACGGGCGCGCCAATGCGCTTTTCAAGGACGGCGTTATCCTCCACCAGGATGCGAGCAGCCTGGGAACCGACATTACCGGCACCAAGCAGTGCTACTTTGATCTTTTCAGCCACGATAGTCTCTTTCTACGGTCTGTTCCGGGTTCGCCCCGGTATCTCTTCGGGCTAAGGCACGGATGCGGCGCAGAGCACGCACCCAACAACCACTTTATCAAGAGGCGGCGACGGGGCTGCAGCCTCAAGGTGCGACTTTTACTCTCTGAGATGAGGTATCCCTCACAGTTATGAGGTGAACCTTATCTTCTGCAAAGTTTTGAACGCACAAAACCGTGAAGACCCCGCCCGCAACCGCCACCTCACGACGCGCATTGCTGGGACGAGAACTTCACGGTTTCTGGGATTCTGAGGTTCTCAGGTTTTGAGGGCCTGGGATTCTCAGGCTCTGGGGTTCTGAGCTAAAGACTCTAGATATCCGAACCCATATCCAGCGCCAACATATCCTCCTCGCGCTGACGGCGAATCATCACGCGCGAAGGCTCACCCTGCGCGGTCGCAATCACCGGCGGGCGAGTCAAGAAGTTATAGTTCGAACCCAGCACATAGCAGTACGCGCCGGTCGCCGGAACCGCCAGAATATCGCCAGCCTGCAGGTCAGCAGGCAGGTAGCAGTAGCGAACCACCACATCGCCAGACTCGCAGTGCTTACCCACCACGCGAGAGAGCACCTGCTCCCCCGCCGGGGCGCGATTCGCCAGGGTCACCGAATAATCCGATTCGTACAGCACCGGGCGGGCGTTATCACTCATACCGCCGTCCACCGAAACGTAGCGGCGCACGCGAATCTCACCGTTCTCATCCTCAATGCTCACGTTCTTGATGGTGCCCACCGTGTACAGGGTCGCACCCGAAGGACCGGAAATGGAACGGCCCGGCTCAAAAGACATGTGCGGAATCGCCATGCCCAGGCGCTCGCAGGTCGCCGCCACGGATGCGGCAATCGACTCGGTCACCTCGGTAATGGAACGGGGGTGATCCGCCTCGGTGTAGCCGATGCCGTAGCCGCCGCCCAGATCCAGCTCCGGCAGGGTTACACCCAGGTCACGGTTAAGGCGACTCATGAACTCCAGGGCGGTAGTAGCCGCCTGTTCGAAGCCCTCCGCCTCAAAAATCTGCGAACCAATATGGCAGTGAATACCGCGGAAATCCAGGGAATCGGTCGCGTTCAGAATCGCGGCAGCCAGCGCCGCGTAAGAATCGGTCGCCTCAACACCCCAGTGTTCCATCTCTGCTTCTTCCAGACCGGCGAGCGCGGCGGTGCCGGGCTGCAGGGACATGCCGAATTTCTGATCCTCGTGCGCGGTCGCAATGGACTCGTGGGTCGAGGCATGCACGCCGGGGGTGATGCGAATCAGCACCGGAACCGGGGCGTAAGGCTCCTCACCCTCAGCCACACGCTCGGCGGCAAGCTCGGCGTACACACGCTCAATGAGCTTGAGCTCGTCCACCGAATCAGCCACCACGCGACCCAGGCCGTTACGGATCGCGCGGGCAATCTCAGCCTCCGACTTGTTGTTACCGTGCAGGGCGATGTTCGTACCCGGCACCTGCGCGCGTAGAGCCAGCGCCAGCTCGCCACCGGAGGCGGTATCCAGGCACAGGCCCTCCTCGGTCGCCCAACGCGCCACCGCGGTGGACAGGAACGACTTACCGGCGTAGTAGACGCTCACCTTCGCACCGTGCGCGGCGAAAGCCTGCTCAAAAGCGGTGCGGTAGGCGCGGGCGCGGGCACGGAAAGTCGTCTCAGAGAAAACGTACTGCGGAGTGCCGTGCTCAGCCACCAGATCGCTGACGGTCACGCCATCAATGCAGAGCTCGCCCTGCTCATTGCGGGTGAAGGAATCAGTCCAGATGGTGCGGGACAGGGCCTCGGGATGCTCGGGGTAAGTGAGCCATTCGGGGGCGTAGAGGGCGCGGGCTTCGCTCATCGTGTCTCTTTCTTAGCTATCTTTGCCGGCATACGCTCAACCCCCGCCCGGTAGCACCGGGTCGGGGGTTGAAACGAGAGTATTACATGCGCTCGGGTGCGCTCACACCCAGCAGGTTCAGGCCGTTTGCCAGCACTTGCTGCGCTGCATTGTTCAGCAGCAGGCGGGTACGGTGCAGGTCGGTGACCTCTTCATCAGCCTTGGGGGCGACGCGGGAGACACCGTACCAGCTGTGGTACGCCGAAGCGAGCTGCTCCAGGTAGCGGTTCACGCGGTGCGGCTCGTAGAACTTCGCGGCATCACGCACAGCAGCGGGGAACTGGCCGAGTACAGCCAGCAGCTCACCGTCAGCAGCCGAGTCGAGCAGGGAGGTGTCCACGCCGTCCTCGACCTTCACGCCAGCCTCCGCGGCGTTACGTGCCACAGCGGCGGTACGTGCGTGAGCGTACTGCACGTAGTAGACCGGGTTCTCGTTGCTCTTGGAGGTCAGCAGGCCCAGGTCAATGTCGATGGGGGTGTCCACCGAGTAGCGGGTCAGCTCGTAGCGTGCCGCGTCAACGCCAACGGCCTCGACCAGGTCCTCGAGGGTGACCACGGTACCGGCACGCTTGGACATACGGACGGGCTTGCCATCCTTGACCAGGTTCACCAGCTGACCGATCATGACCTCAATCTGGTCGGCGCGATAGCCAAGAATCTGGGCGATAGCCTTCAGACGGCCCACGTAGCCGCTGTGGTCAGCGCCGAGCATGTAAATCGCCACGTCGGCGGGGTTTACTGCACGGGTCATCTTGTCCTGGTAGTAGGCGATATCGCCCGCCACGTAGGCGTGGTTACCGTCAGACTTGATGACCACGCGGTCCTTGTCGTCGCCGTAGTCGGTGGTGCGCATCCACCATGCGCCGTCAGCCTCGAAGAGCTGGCCGTTCTCGCGCATGGTCTCGAGCAGGGCGTCCACCTTGCCGCCTTCGAACACGGAGTTCTCGTGGAAGAACACGTCGAAGTGGGTGCCGAACGCCGCCAGGGACTCCTTGATCTGATCGAACATCAGGTGAGTACCGATTTCGCGGAAAATCTCTTCGGGGTTCTCAGCCTCAAGCGCGTCGGGGCGCTGAGCCAGAATCTGGTCCTTAATGTCGACAATGTACGCGCCAGCGTAGCCGTCCTCGGGGGTCTCCTCACCGCGGGCAGCGGCAATCAGGGAGCGCACGAAACGGTCAATCTGGGTGCCGTGGTCGTTGAAGTAGTATTCGCGCACGACGTTAGCGCCCTCGGCCTCAAGGACGCGGGCGAGCGCATCACCGACGGCAGCCCAGCGGGTGCCGCCCAGGTGGATGGGGCCGGTGGGGTTCGCGGAGACGAACTCAAGGTTGATGGTCTTACCGGCGAACTTGTCGCTGCGGCCGTATGCTTCGCCAGCCTCAACGATGGTGGCGGCAAGCTCACCGGCAGCTGCGGCGTCCAGGGTGATGTTCAGGAAGCCGGGGCCGGCAATGTCTACGGATGCAACACCGGGGATGGCACCAATCTTCTCTGCCAGAAGAGCTGCTGCCTCACGCGGGTTCTTGCCCACCTTCTTGGCGAGCTGCAGAGCGACGTTGGTTGCCCAGTCACCGTGTTCGCGGGACTTGGGGCGCTCCACTCGGACGGCGGGCAGTTCAGCGCCCTCCACGAGGGTCAGCTGGCCGGAGGAAATGGTTTCTTCAAGGGCAAGCGCAATGGCTTCGGAGAGTTCTTCAGGAGTCATAACAAACTATTCTAGCAAGCCTTGGCTGGTGACTGACCCTTTATCTAGCGCTTATCTGATACCATGGTGAGGTTGCCTCTGTAGCTCAGCGGATTAGAGCACCAGTTTCCGGTACTGGGGGTCGAAGGTTCGAATCCTTTCAGGGGCACGATGTTCTTATTCGAGAGGGAACACGGGAGCCGATATCCGAGGCGTATTGTTCGGGTATCGGCTCCTTTTTATTTAACCGCCCATGCCGGGCAGCTCCCTCCCATCACCCCCCCCCAGAGGCACGAGACCCCAGAAGCAGGAGACCTCAGAGGGTGGACACTACCCGCTTCCCTGTTGTGGCAACGCTAACTGCCTTGAGAGAATGGGGAAACGCGCACACCGTTCACATCAGCACGGCCCAAGTCACGACAGCGGAGGTAACCCGATGACCACCATGCGCCAGATTCAGCTCACCGAATGGGGCGATGAAAGCGTTCTGCACGAAGCAAACGTGCCCATCCCCTCGCCGGTGCGCGGTCACGTGCTCATCAAGACGGTTGCCGCCGGTGTCAACCCGATTGATGTGACCACTCGCAAGGGTCTGGGTCCCGCCGCTCAGCTTGCCGACCCGTCGTACAAGCCCTTCGTGCCCGGCTGGGATGTTGCCGGCACCGTGGTTGCTACCGCCGGTGACTACACGGGTTTTAAGGTGGGCGACGGCGTATTTGGTCTTGTTTCTTTCCCCTCCCCCGCCGGTGCGTACGCCGAGTATGTTCTCGCCCCGGCGCATCAGCTGGTGAAGGTGCCCGCCGATGTTCCCTGCGCACAATTGGGTGGTGCCCCCCTGGCGGCGCTGACCGCATACCAGGCGCTCTTCGAAGTGGCGCGGTTGAAGGAAGGCGAGCGCGTGCTCATTCACGCCGGTGCCGGAGGGGTCGGTCACCTCGCCGTTCAGCTGGCGGCTCAGGCTGGCGCTCAGGTTTTTGCGACCGCCTCCGCGGCGAACCACGAGTTTGTGCGCTCGCTGGGTGCCCAGCCCATTGATTACCGCGCCGAAGATTTCCGTGCCGTACTGGGTCAGACCATGGATGTGGTGCTCAATTCCACCGGTCAGCAGACCTTTCTCGATTCGCTGGAGGTGCTGGTTCCCGGCGGCCGTATTGTTACTCTGACCAGCCCCGACCCGCTGGATGTGGCGCGTGAGCGCGGCTTCGAGGCGCAGTGGCTGACGGTTCACCCGGACCGTGTGCAGATGCAGGAGATTACCCGCCTCATGTCCTTGGGCCTGTTGAAGGTACACGTAGATCAGGTGCTTGATTTTTCGCAGGCTGCGCAGGCTCACGCCCTGGTGGCGGCCGGGCGCACCCACGGCAAGATCGTACTGGTTCCCTAACGAGGTGCTGATCCATGCAGACTTCTGAGAGCGCGCCGGAGATTGAGAGCACAATGAACACTGAGGGCGCATCGAAGATTGAGGGCGCACCGCACGCTGAGGGCGTGCCGAATGTTGAGCGTACCGAGTACCGCTCCGGTTTTTACCGCGAGGCGGGCTTTTATGACGCCCACTCGCTACCCGATTACGGTGCGCAGTCGCCGGTAACTCGCGAGGCGTTCGCCTACGACTTCTTCCCCGCGGCTGCTGGAGCTTCAACTGCTGAAACTTCAGCTACCGAGCCTTCTTCCCCCGCGCCGCTGCTGGTGTGGGTTCACGGTGGCGCCTGGCGCTTCGGCACCAACCAGGCCCTACGCGACACTACCCTGCGCACCCCTGACGGGGAGCAGCCCAACACCCAGGCGCTCATGCGCGCCGCTTTTCAGCAGGCAGGCTGGGCGGTCGCGTCCATCAACTACCGATATTCGCATCAGGCGCTCTTCCCGGGCGCTCTGCACGATGTGAAGGAGGCGGTGCGTTTCTTCCGCGCCAACGCGCACGAGTTCGGCATTGACCCGCAACGCATCGCGGTAGCGGGTGGAAGCGCCGGCGGGCACCTGAGCATGATGGTTGCACATACGGGAGATTCCGCCGCCAGTGACTCTGTCCTTGGGGACTCTGCGTTTGGGAATTCTGCGAGCGCACCCGAGCACGACGAATACTTTGAAGGCAGGGCGGCAAGCGCCTACCCGTCCCATAGTTCGCAGGTGGCGGCGGCGGCTTCGTTTTACGGGGTCAGCGATTTGAGGACCATCTTCACCGATCGTCCTCTGGCCGGCTACGCTCTCGATCATCCCGAGGACGATGGCGCCGAATGGCGACTACTGGGAAGCACTTACCCGGTGCCCGCAGACGCGTCTACTATCGACATCTCCAAAGATGAGCGGGCGGTTCCGGGTGTCTGTATCGAGCGTGCCCAAAAGAACTGGGAGCGTGCGCATCCTATCGATGCGGTACGCTCCCAGAAACGAGTGAATAAGTTCGAAAGTGCCTTAGCACAGGGTGCAAGCGGCGGTGCCACTGCCATTGCCACGCCCCTCATGCTCGTGCACGGTATTAGTGATTCGTGTGTGCCGTACCAGCAATCGGTGCGGGTGTATCAGGCGCTGCGCACGCGGCAGGTGCCTACCGATTTGGTGCTGGTTCCGGATGCCGAACACGGGGATTCACGCTGTTTTAGCCCCGAGATTGTTCAGCAGATGCTGCAATTTCTGAACCGTACTGTCTGATCAGAGTGATTGATCAGAAAGTAATCGGCCAGATGCGGGTTTAGCGAACGCGGCGGTTCACGTATTCGTGCTCAAGGCGGTAACGTTCGAGGTCATCAAAAGCAACGCGACGGTGCGTGTTAATGCGCTCGAACGGAATATCTCCGCGCTCCAGCAGGCGAACAACGGTCGGGCGGGATACGCCCAGGTAGTCTGCCGCCTCCTGCGTGGTCATCAGGCGGTCCTGGCGTACCACGCAGACATCCTTACGGTCGGCGAATGCGCGCGCTACGGAGGTGAGGGGTCCGTACATTTCGGGGGAAATCTGTACGCGCTCGCCGTCGCCGGTCACCAGGTAGAGGGTTTCTTCGGCGCTGAGGCGGTCGAAGTGGGTGCGCAGACTCGCGTGAACGAGGGCTTGGAAGAGTTCTTCGCAGCGGTGGTGAATTTCTTCCTGCTGCCCATCTTCGCAGCAATCCAACACTGCAGCACGTGTTGCCGGGTACGTCTTTGGTGATGGCATAGTCACTCCTTCGTTACTGTGTTATTCACCACTGTAGCAGTTGAACGAAACTATCGAAAGAAAGTTAAGAGGCGCAGTTAATTCGCATCTGTAGTGCATATAATTCAGATGAATATTTATTAGCTATATAGATAGCATTTGATGTCATTTATTGTATCTTAACTACTCTTTTGAGGGCCATCATTCCGCCGCTACCCACACAGGGTTCCCGCGAACAAACCCAAATATGACAAACAAAGCACACCCCAAGCCCACCGCAGGCAAGGCGAGTACACTGGATAGGATATGTCTGAGCAGAAATCCACGAAGAAACACGCAGATACTTCTAAGGCCCCCCGCACCACCCCCACCATGGCGAGCATGGCAGCCGCAATCCACGCGGCAAAGGTACGATCCTCCGAAAAGGCTGGTGCAAAAACCGGCGAAAAAACCGCAGATAAAACTACCGAGAACAACGCGGTAAATAACGGTGCCCCGAAGAAGGGTGTGCAGAAGAACAGCGCCCCGAAGAATAACGCAGACCGCCAGAACTCCTCCCGCGGCGCATCCGAACGCAACTCCAACGCCTCCCGCTCCAACCGACGCGGAGGCGGCAACAACCGCGCCCGCAAGCAGGGCAACCAGCAGGGCGGCAATCAGCAGAACCGCCCGGCACCGCGCCGCTACGAGCCGCTCATCCCCGAGGTCATCACCTACCCCGAAGAGCTGCCCGTCAGCGAACGCCGCGAAGACATCATGAACGCGATCCGCGACAACCAGGTCGTCATCATCGCGGGTGAAACCGGCTCCGGTAAAACCACCCAGATCCCCAAAATGTGCCTCGACCTGGGCCTGGGCGCAAAGGGCCTCATCGGCCACACCCAGCCGCGCCGACTCGCCGCACGCTCCGTCGCCGAACGCATCGCCGAAGAACTCGGACAGAAAATCGGCGAAACCGTCGGCTACCAGGTGCGATTCACCTCCGAAGTTGGCGAGCACAGCGCTATCAAGCTCATGACCGACGGCATTCTGCTCGCCGAAATTCAGAACGACAAGCTGCTGCGCCGCTACTCCACCCTCATCATTGACGAGGCGCACGAACGCAGCCTGAACATTGACTTCATCCTCGGCTATCTCAAGCGCATCCTGCCGCAGCGCCCGGACCTGAAGGTCATCATCACCTCCGCAACCATCGACCCGGAGCGTTTCGCGCGCCACTTCTCCCCCAGCTACGTGCCGGGCAAGGGCATCGTCGACGAAAACCTCAGCGCCGAAGAACGCGAAATCGCCGAAGCGATCCTGCCCGACGACGCGCCGCCCATCATTGAGGTGTCCGGCCGAACCTACCCCGTGGAAATCCGCTACCGCCCGCTCGACGAGGAAGACTACCTCAGCGACGACGAAATCGAAGACGACCACGACCCCACCGACGGCATCCTCGACGCCATCAAGGAACTCTCCAAAGAAGCCCCCGGCGACATCCTCATCTTCTTCTCCGGTGAACGCGAAATCCGCGACGCCAAGGACGCTATCGAGGCAATGGTCGCCAAGTCACCGCGCCTGAACTACGAAGTGCTGCCCCTGTACGCGCGCCTCTCGCTCGCCGAACAGCACCGCGTGTTCTCCCCCGGATCGCGCCCGCGCATCGTGCTCGCCACGAACGTTGCCGAAACCTCGCTGACCGTGCCCGGCATCAAGTACGTCATCGACACCGGCACCGCACGCATCTCCCGCTACTCGGCACGCACCAAGGTTCAGCGCCTGCCCATCGAACGCATCTCGCAGGCAAGCGCCAACCAGCGTTCCGGTCGATGCGGCCGCGTCAGCGACGGCATCGCAATCCGCCTCTACTCCGAAGAAGACTTCAACTCGCGCCCCGAGTTCACCGACCCCGAAATTCTGCGCACCAACCTCGCAGCCGTCATCCTGCAGATGATCGCAATCGGCGTGGTCCGCGAACCCGGCGACATCTCCCGTTTCCCGTTCGTGCAGCCGCCCGCATCCCGCGCCATCAACGACGGCGTGAACCTGCTCCGCGAACTCGGCGCACTCACCGAACGCCCCCGCGCACCCCGCAAGGGCCGCGGCAATAGCGCAACCCTCACCGCCATCGGCCGAGCCATGGCGGCATTCCCCGTGGACCCGCGCCTCGCCCGCATGATCATCGAAGGCGGCCGCCGCAACTGCGCCAAGGAAATGATGGTGCTCGCCGCCGCCCTGACCATCCAGGACCCGCGCGAACGCCCCACTGACGTACGCGCCGAAGCAGACGCCATGCACGCCCGCTTCATCGACGACACCTCCGACTTCTCCTCCTTCCTGCTTCTCTGGGACTACATCAACGAGCAGCAGGCGGCGCTATCCTCCTCGCAGCTGCGCAAAATGTGCCACCGCGAATACATCAACTACCTGCGCATCCGCGAATGGCAGGACCTCTTCGCCCAACTACGCGAAATGGGACGCACCGCCAACATTCACGCCAGCGGCGGCAGGGACATCAACGCCTCCGCCCACGAAATCGACATCCACAAGAGCCTGCTCTCCGGCCTGCTCTCGCACGTAGGCGTCAAAGAAGAACGCGAAAAGGACTCCAAGGGACGCAACCGCGGCCCCCGCGAATACCTCGGCGCACGCGGCACCAAATTCGCAATCTTCCCCGGCTCCGGCCTGTTCAAGAAGAGCCCCGACTGGGTGCTCTCCGCCGAACTCGTCGAAACCTCCCGCCTGTGGGCGCGCACCAACGCCTCCATCGACCCGCAGTGGATCGAAGAAATCGGCAAGCACCTCATCAGCGTGCAATACTCCGAACCGCACTGGTCCCTCAGCTCCGGCGCGGCAGTCGCCTACGCCAAGGGCACCCTCTTCGGCCTGACCATCTACGCCGACCGCCCCGTGCAATACGCCCGCGTAGACGCCGCCGCAGCCCGCGAACTGTTCATCCAGTCCGCCCTCGTCGAAGGCCAATGGCACACCCAGCACAAGTTCTACCTGCGCAACCAGCGCGCCCTCGCCGAAGTCGAAGAACTCGAAGCACGCCTACGCCGCCGCGACCTGCGCGTAGACGACTCCGTACTCTTCGCCTTCTACGACGCACGCATCCCCGCCCACGTCACGGACGTTCGCTCCTTCGACAAGTGGTGGAAGCAGGCACGTCTCGAAGACGACAACTACCTGGACTTCAACCCCGAAAAGCTCATCAACGAGGAAGCCGCCGACTACGACGACTCCCAGTTCCCCCGCCAGTGGGTGCAGCGCACCGACAGCGGCGAACTGACCCTCGACCTGCGCTACGAATACGCCCCCACCGCCGGCATCGGAGGCGCCCGCACCGACGCCGCCAAGCGCGACGGCGTAGCAGTCCAGGTACCCATCCTGTTCCTCAACCAGCTGAGCCCCGAACCGTTCCGCTGGCAGATCCCCGGCCTGCGCCACGAACTCGTCACCGCACTCATCAAATCGCTCCCCAAGGCGATTCGACGCAACTTCGTGCCCGCACCCGACGTAGCACGCGCCGCCTGTGCCGCCCTGGAAGAGGACTACTCCCCCGCCACCGACGAACTCATCCCCTCCCTCGCACTCGTACTACGCCGCCTGCGCGGCGTCGTTGTCGAGCCCGAAGCCTTCAACTGGGACGCCGTGCCCGAACACCTGAAAATGGGATTCCAGGTGCGCAACGCACGCAACAAAATCCTGGGCGAAGGCAAGGACCTGCGCGCCCTGCAGCAGCAGCTCCACAAGGAAATCCGTAGCGCCCTCGCCGACTCGCTCGGTGCATCCGACGAGGCCATGGCAAAAATGGTGGCGCTCGCCCAGGGTGGCTCGGGCAACTCGGGCAACTCGGGTAGCTCCGCGGCTTCTACCAAGAATGGCGCGAAAAACGCACAGGGCGGCACCGCCCAGGCGGCACAACCGACCGATGCGCACGGCTCGCAGGTACGCGAAATCAGCGGCCTCACCGAATTCCCCGCCGACCTCTTCCCCAACGGAGAAATCCCCCGCAAGGTACAGCGCATCATCGCCACCCAGGCGGTCAACGGCTACCCCGCCCTCGTCGACGAAGAAACCAGCGTAGGCCTGCGCATCTTCCCCACCGAAGCCGAACAGCTCCACGCCCAGCGCCGCGGCATCATCCGCCTGCTCCAACTGCAGGTGCCCTCGCCCGTACGCTACGTGAGCGAACACCTCTCCCACAAGGAGAAAATCGTCTTCACGCAGAACCCGCACGGCTCCATCGACGAACTCATCCGCGACTGCACCGTCGCGGCGCTCGACCACCTCGTGCCGCACGCCCCCATCTTCACGCACGCCGAATACAGCGAACTCTACGAGCACGTGCGTGCCGAACTCATCGAAACGGTCTTCGACGTCACCAAGCTCGTCGCCGAAATCCTCTCCGAAGCCACCGCGCTGAAGAAGGCCATCAAGAAGGCAACCTCGCTGACGACTATGCACGCCGTCTCCGACGTGAAGGCACAGATGGAGAACCTGGTCTACCCCGGATTCGTGGCGAAAACCGGCTACGACCAGCTGGTTCACATCCCGCGCTACCTCAAGGCCGCCCAGGTGCGCCTGACAAAGCTCGGCCCGAACCTGCACCGCGACAACCAGCTCATGCTCACCGTGCAGGATCTGGAAGACTCCTACGATAACGCGGTCAAGTCGCTACCGGCAGGCACCATCGTGCCGGATGCGCTCCGCCGCGTGAACTGGATGATTGAGGAGCTGCGCGTCAGCTTCTTCGCCCAGGAGCTTGGTACCGCCTACACGGTGTCTGAGAAGCGCATTGCGAAGGCTCAGCGTGAGGCGCTGGACGCCATCAAGCGCTAGATTTTGAGACTACCGGTTGTGCCGGACGGCGGTGTTCGTCCTCGCTCCTACAGGGGCACCCGCCCTCGCAGAACTCGGGCACCCTGATGTCGCTACGGACGACACCGCCTATCCGCGGTAGGTTCCCGCCTCAGCTTGCACACTGTGAACGGCTAAGAGCCCCCACACAATCACCTCGTGTGGGGGCTCTTTCGTATCTATGGTTTTCGGTACCTGCCGGGTCGGCAAGCTATGCATTTCCTCCGCTCCTGCAGGGGCACCCTGATGTCGCTTCCGGAAGGTGCGGCTTTATGCGAGCCGCACGTTCCGTCCGCGCACGCAACGCCAGCAGAGGGTCTGCAAGTTCTCGGGCTCGTTGTTGCCGCCTTCGGAGAGCGGAACCTTGTGGACGACTTCTAGGATGAGGATTCGTTCACGCATGATGGAGTTGCCGCATCCGGGGTTTTGGCAGGTGTAGTTGTCGCGTTCTTTGATGCGTTGGCGCAGTTGGGCGGTCATGAGGGTGCGTTCGCCGCCTTCGGGCCATGCCCAGCGTATTTTGCGTTCTAGGGTTTCGGAGAGTGCGTCGAGGGTTGGGGTGTCGAGGGTGACGGTGACCGCGCGGTTTTCTTTGCCGCTGGGTGAGGCGTATTCGAAGCGGTAGACGGGGTATGGCACGGTCAGCCCCACGTGGCAGACGTTGAGTTTGTCCCAGAGCTCCTTGGCGTATTGCTTGGTGATGAACTGGGGCGGGTTGATGTGTGCGATTATGTCCTCTTCGCGGCGTCGCACGTTGTCGATTGCGGTTTCGAGGCGCGCGATATCGTCGGAGAGGCGCTGTACGTCTTTGAGGGTTTGCAGGTCGGCTTCGATGTGGAAGTATTTGGTGAGGCTGCCGATGGGGTCTCGCTCGGCTTCGAGAACGACCTGCTGGGAGGAGTTGTAGACGTGCGGGTGGCGTCCTTCGGGTTTCTTCTGCAGTAGCGTCTGCCAGGTTTTGGGTTTTTGAACTTCGACGGTGGCGAGGTGGCTGTACATGCCGTTGGTGGAGGTGCCGAGTTCGTAGATTCCGTGGGTGTAGATGTCGTGTACGTAGCTGGCGACTTCGTTGTATTCGCTGGCGAGTGTGGCGGTGCGCTGGCGGTGCATCTGGAATTCGGGGGATGCGAAGTACCGGTTTTTGCGGATGGTCAGGATGATGCCCAGAATGAGCACGATGATGACGACGCCAAGGACGACATACCAGAGGGAGAAGGTGAGGCATACGGCGAAGAAGATGCCGAGCCCTTTGAGGAAGGATTTCACGGGTGTTCCTTTGCGATACGGCGGTGTATCTGTGAGTGTAGATTTCCTCCATTAGGGTATCGGAGGTGGGTAACGCACGCAAAGCATTTGGTCACATCAGTGAGTTACTGAATGATTCGGCGGCTGACTTACACTTCGGCGGCAGGCTTACACCTTCCGGATGCGACCTCAGGGTGCCCGACGCGAAGCGAGGGCGGGTCCCCTGCGACGGCGCGGAGGAAGTGTGTAAGATGCACGCCCTACAAACGTAGGCCCGGCGGAGCCAGCAGAAGATTGAGAAGGCGACAGCCCCCTCCCCCTTCCAGTTCGTTATGCCGGTATCGCGCGCCCAAGCCCTGCACTTACTGAACCAGGGCAAGTGTTTTACTTACGAGGCGGAGGGGCGGTGTCCTCCGTCGTGACATCGGAGACAAGGAGCGGTGCGAGCGTCACAAAACAGGCTTGGCGGAGCCAGCAAAAGATTGAGAAGGCGACAGCCCCTCCCCCTTAAGTTCGTTATACCGGTATCGCGCACACAAGCCCCGCGCTTACTGAACCGGGGCTAAGTGTCTTGCGTAGAGGGTGGAGGGGTGGTGTCCTCCGTCGTGACATCAGGGTGCCCGAAGCGAAGCGAGGGCGGGTCCCCTGTAGGAACAAGGAGGAGTACCATCCCTCGTTAAAACCAAAAAGTTAAAACACAAAAGCCCTTAGCTCGAAAGCTAAGGGCTTTATTTGTGCGCGATACTGGGATCGAACCAGTGACCTCTTCCGTGTCAGGGAAGCGCGCTACCGCTGCGCCAATCGCGCTCAACATTATGATGTTGTGCGAGGTGAGGACGGGATTCGAACCCGCGTACACGGCTTTGCAGGCCGCTGCCTAACCACTCGACCACCTCACCGTATATCTCTCTGTGAGAGATGGGGTTCCGAACTCTAGGAGTCCTACGAGCGGTTGACGAGACTTGAACTCGCGACATCCACCTTGGCAAGGTGGTGCTCTACCAACTGAGCTACAACCGCGTATCAGCTACCTTTTGAGGTTTTCGCACGAGGTTTGACCCCCGGTCGTTCTGACAGATAAAAACTATACGCGGTTTTTGGGTTCTTGCCAAATCATTGGCTGTTATCCGCGCGTTCCTTGATTTTGCGGGCTAGAACTAGTTTTTCGGGCGGATGTAACACCGAATACATCAAGAATTTTGGGAGTGTACCCGCTCACATTTCACCGGTTTATGTGCTGGAAACACCCGAAAATACCCCTCAGGTACCCGCCCTATTGCGGGCGGACGCTGAGGGGCGTATCAGGGAGGGCGGGAACGGGCTTATTGTTCGGTTTCGCCAAGCAGACCTTCACGGGCGAGCGCCGTTAGACGGGAGACGGCACGGAAGTATTTCTTCTGGTACCCGCCAGCGAGCATTTCGGGGGTGAACACCTGGTCGAAGGGCACCCCGGATGAGACGATCGGCAGGTCTTTGTCGTAGAGGCGGTCGGCGAGCACCACGAAACGTAAGGCCACCGCTTGTTCGGTAATGGGCTGCACGTTGCGCCAGGCTATGCCTTCTAAACCATCAATGAGCTGGCGGTAGCGGGAGGGGTGCACTTTCGCCAGGTGCGCTACGAGGTCGGTGAAGTTATCAACGGCGACGGGTTTGCTGCCGAAGACTTCCTCCGTTTTCGCGTCAAGTTCCGCGTCGGCGACGGGCTCGGGGGCGGCGGGGAGCCCGCGGTGGCGGAAGTCTTCACCGTCCACACGGTGTACCTCAAACTGCTGTGAGAGCACCTGGATTTCGCGTTTGAAGTCTTCAGCGGCGAAGCGCCCTTCACCGAGGGCACCGGGGAGGGTGTTGGAGGTTGCGACGAGTTTGACGCCCGCATCGGCGAGTTCGCGCATCAGGCGGGACATGAGCACGGTGTCGCCGGGGTCGTCAAGCTCAAATTCGTCAATGCACACCAGCTTGTAGCTGCTGAGTGCCTCCACGGTTTTGCGGAAGGTGAGGGCACCAACCAGGTTGGTGTATTCGACGAAGGTGCCGAAGGCTTTGGGGCCGTCAACGTAGTGCCACAGGGAGGCTAGAAGGTGGGTTTTACCAACACCGAACCCGCCGTCGAGGTAGAGTCCGGCTTTGGTGGTGTCTTTTTTCTTACCTCCGAAGAGTTTGCCGAAGAACCCGCCGGTTCCTCCCCCTTTATTGATTTTGTCGCCGAAGGTTTTGAGTTTTTGTACTGCTTCGGCTTGGGAGGGCTGGTTGGGGTCAGGAATGTAGCTGTCGAATGACACTTCACCGAACCGTTCGGAGGGGCGGAAACCCGCGAGTAGCTCGTCGGCAGAGACGTGGGGGGTACGGTCGGTAAGGTGTTCGTAGGTGACGGGCACGATATAACTTTCTGAGTGACATCTATGTTACTTGTCTTAAGTTTAGTACGGATGCGCGGGGCCTACTGCCGCCCGGTGCTCAGAGCTCTTTCCCCTCTGGGTGCAGCGGCGGGAAAACTGCGGTAAAACCCGGGACTATGCGTTGTACGTGGTTTTAGTCATGTGCAGTCTAAAACCTTGAAAACACAGTCCCGGGTTTAGTTTTAGGGGTGAGCCTGCCTAAGGTTTCGGGGTGTAGATTTATGAGAAGGTGAGCGAGTACAGCTGCACTCCGGGCGAGACTTTGAGTTCAATAATCCCGCTGCTTTGCTCATCGCCGCGCACAATGTGGTGGGCGTTGGGAGCGCCGTCAACGTGGATCTTTTCCGTTGTGCCGTTGCGCCGCACTTCAATGGTGCCGCTGCCACCGGCAACAACCTGTACTCCGTGGGCACGATAGTTAATCCGCAAAGTGCCGTCGCTTCCTTGAGGCTCAATACGTTCGGGGGTTATGGCCCACGTACCGTTGAGGTCGAAGTGATCAATGTCTAGACGGTCTGCCGGTGTGAAGGTTTGGGTTCCGCTGGAGTAGTTTCCATGTCCTGCGAAGTACATTGCACGTTTAGCCCCCAGGTATGTTTCTGGGGTTCGGGCATCGTGCGTGTTCTGTGTTTGTTCTTGTGCATCATCCTTGTGAATAGGGTCTGGAAGCTGCACTTGTGGGTTTGCGGCTTTGAGAAGTTCGCGCACCTGCGCCTCAGTCACCTTGTGCCCGCCTTCGCCGTAGTGAACAGCCCGAAGTTTGCCTTCGCTATCGATGAGGTAGTGCGCGGGCCAGTAGCGGTTGCTGTAAGCACGCCAAATGGCATAGTCGTTGTCTTGAACTACTGGGTATTTAATACCTAGGTTCTCAATGCCCGCCTGGACATTCTTAGCTTCGTGCTCGAACGCATATTCCGGTGTGTGTACTCCCACTATTTCCAGGCCATAATCGCGGTATTTGGCGTAGAGTTCGTTCAGGTGCGGTGCTGTCCTCTGGCAGTTAATGCACGAGTAGGCCCAGAAATCAACGAGTGTGACTTTTCCGCGCAGATTGGCGAGAGTTGGCTGGTTCTTGGTATTGAAGTTACCCGTGCCGCCCGCTATTTCCGGGGCAGAGCCACAGTCCTGCAATTTTTCTTCGTCGGGTCGGCATGTGCTGATCGCCCCACCGGCGGAGGAGGAAATAATATTGTTCTGCGTACCTTGACTAATGGCCTGCTCAATCCCTTCCGTATAGTTCGGGATTGCGCGCTGCAGCTGAGCGGGAACGTTAAATATCAGCCCGATCGACAGGGCGATTAAAAGTATGCCCGAGGCGGTGCGTACTCCGCGCTGGTGGGTGCGGAACGTCTTAACCCGTTCGGCGATACTCCGCCCCGCAAGAGCAAAGATCAGCAGCGGGATGGCTGTTCCAAGAGCAAAAGATAGGGTGAGTGCTACGGTTTCGACGCCAATATTTCCGGTTGCGCCGGCAAGGGTAATAGCTGCAAGAACCGGGCCCGCGCAGGGCACATAGACGAGGCCGAGAGCAAGCCCCATGAGGAAACCGCCGCGTGTGGTGCTGCGTTTCGCTCCGAGTTGTGAGAATTTCGCGAAGGGTTTTTCGAGCAGGCGCTCCAGCGGGGGTATAAACATACTCAACCCAACAATAATGAGGAAGGTTATTCCTAGAATCCTCAGCGTGTCCTGCGGCAGGTGCAGGGCAGCAAGAATAACCGAACCGAGCAGGGTAAAGAGGCTGAAACTCAGAACAAGCCCGCCCACAACCTGGTAGGGGCGCCAGCGTGATGCGGTGCGCTGTGTGGGTGCTGAAGTTGTGTTTGTCAGGGCCGCGCTTCTGCGTGAGAACAGGGCTTGCACATTGTTCGCGGAGTCTTTTACCGTGTCTGTTTGCCCATTGTCAACGGATGCGGTGCGCGCCGAATCGGCACCGCCGGTGACAAGAATAACGGGCAGGATAGGCAGGATGCAGGGTGAGATTCCGGTAATAAGACCACCGAGTATGCCAAGGATGATGAGTGATAACAGCATAGTTATTTTCCTCTTGGATTGCTCATACGGGGCGATGCTGCCCCGCGTGTTGTCATGGTTATATTCGGAACAGACTGCGGTTTCGGTTTGGTTGGAATTATTTTTATGGCGGCCCCTGCACACTTGGCGGCGTTTTCATGTGCTCTCTTACTGCGCAATACTACAGCCCATGAAATTTCTCTGGGGTTGTTCACGAATGGCTGCACACGCATCGTTTAAAAATTTTTTGAGGTTTTGCAATCCGAACGGGCTGTATGCTCCGAATACTTTGTGAGTCCGGTTCAGGATTCTGAATATTTCGCAATGGCATGGGTGCACCTGTGGGCTGCCCGTGCCGGTATAAGATTTGGAGTTATGTATGTCCGCTATTCTTCGCACTGTGTCTTTCGCTGCTGCTTCTGTGGCCCTAGTTGCTGGTGTTTCTGCATGTTCTTCTAACGCCTCCAATCAGAACTCATCGCCGAGCGCATCGTCGAGTTCTTCTGCATCGTCCGCTCCCTCTTCTTCTGCCATGATGAGTTCAGACGCGATGATGTCTCCCTCAGCTATGCCGAGCCAGTCCGCCATGTCTGGGGACAAGATGGATGGCGACCACGGAAAGATGGACGGCGATAAAATGCAGGGAGATCATGACGAGAAGAAACATGATGATCATAAGATGGACGGCGATAAAGGAGGCAAGATGGAGAGCAAAGACGCCATGATGTCTCCTTCGGCCTCAGCCATGTCGAAGTAATATTTTGCCGGTATGCTGCTTTACACCCTGGAATATTTTCTGGGGTGTAAAACATACCTAAGCTTTATTTTCTATAGATAGAATAATCAAATGTCACTATTGAGGGTGATATGATATGGTTATGACTTTTTTGGATCGTCGGGTAACTTCGGCGTATCAACAAGCTCAGAAAACCGCCCAAATCCCTCAGGAATATCAGCGCTTAGCTGCATTGATGGAGTGCGCTGCCGCAGGGAACGAGCACTGTTTTGAAGCTCTATACGATGCACTTGTGCCGCGTCTGTACGCGCTTATTAACCGCATTCTTCATAACCGAACGCATGCGGAAGAAGTCACCCAAGAAGTTTTTCTCGAAATATGGCAAAAAGCGCCTTTATACCGTGCAGAACGCGGTGCTGTATTGTCGTGGGCTGCAACTATTGCTCACCGCCGTGCGGTTGATCGGGTGCGCTCCGTTGCGGCCTCCGCAGAACGTGATTTCACACGCGGCCTTGAGGAATATCGCGAATCGTATCATCACGTTGATGACGCACTAGCTGCTTTTATGGATACCGAGGAGGTTCACCATGCCCTATCGGGTATTCCACGTGAACAAGCTCAGCTGCTCACCATGGCATATTTCGGTGGTAAATCGCAGCGTGAAATCTCCGATGAAACGGGTATTCCTCTAGGAACTGTCAAAACCCGTATGCGCGCCGGCATGCAGAAACTACGTGAACGATTGGAGGGCACCCGTGAACGCTAAAGACTATCCCGAAGATTTTCCCGATAAACTCGACTATGCTCTCCACACGCTTTCGCCAACACAGCGCGCAGCATTTGAATCGTGGGCCTCCAAACAGGAACGCGAAGATGCCGAGGCTGATGCTGCGGCTCTCTCCGAGGTTTTCGGCACTTCGCTCACCCCGCATGAGCCATCCGCTGAGCTTAAAGCCCGTGTGATGGCGCAGGTTGCGCATACCGAGCAAATCCAGCCAGCCCACGAGATAGGCACAGATGATGAGCTTACCGAGCATACGAACGATTCTGCCGAAAACCAAAGTTCCTCTGCCTCAGATTCTGCAGGCGACACTGAAACTACCGCAGGCCCAGAGGATTCCGCCTATGCACGGGCTAAACGGCGGTGGTTCGGGGCTCAGGGGGCACTCTCACCGTCTCGCCTGACAGCTGCGGCGAGTATTATTATTGCCGCTAGCCTGGGTGTGTGGGGCTTCGCACAGCATCAGCAATTGGAGCGTACCTCTCAGGAACTTCAAGCCGCGAGGGCATCTTCTTCGGCAGCTGCGCACCCCGGCGACCAGTCGATCGTCGAGCAAATCAGTACGGCGCCTGACCTTTCAATGGCTCAGGGGAAAGTCAACGGCATGCCGGTATCGGTCATGTACTCCCCATCCCACAATATGGCGGGTGTTTCAACAACAAATCTGCCTGCGCTGCCTGAAGGGAAGGTCTATAAACTCTGGCTGTACGATGCTCAAGGCACTATTGTGGGGTCGGGAACCCTCAATTCCGCTGGCCGTGGTGCCGGGGTCACAACCATGACAGAGCATGATCTGAGCAGGGTCACCGACTTTGGTATATCGATTGAAGATGAATCGGCTCATTCCCCTAGTCAGAAACCCGCCATGCTGGAAAACGTTGTGTAGGAGAACGCTTGCAGACACCCCAGCCCTATGCAGGTGGAGGTAATACGTGCCTTAGAGGTTGGCCCTCTCGTTTTCGTAGAATAGTCCCTATGGCTAAGAAGAATAAAGGCGGCAAGAAAGGCGCATCCACCGCTGCGGTCGCGCTCTTGAAGGAAACTGAAACTCCTTTTGAGATCCGCGAGTACGAGCATGCGGAGGGAGAAACTTCCTTTGGGCTGGAGGCCGCACAGAAACTTGGTGCTGACCCCGAGCAGGTGTTTAAAACGCTTCTGATTGTGCACGACAAAGATTTTGCGGTAGCGGTAGTTCCGGTGAGCGGGCAGCTGAATCTGAAAGCGGCGGCACACGCCCTTGGCTGGAAAAGCGCCTCCATGTGCGACCCGAAGGTTGCCGAGCGCCGCACCGGGTATGTGGTGGGCGGTATTTCGCCGTTAGGGCAGAAAACTCCTTCCCCCACACTCCTGGATGCCAGCGCCGAACGCTATCGGACCATTATGGTCTCTGGCGGTAAACGCGGGCTGGATATTGAGCTCTCCCCCGCCGACCTGCTCAAACTCACCGGCGGCAGCTATGCGCCTCTTCGCGCCTGAGCCGCCGTGCCTTGAGCTGCGGGTCCCCACGGCGGAGGACGCCACCGAATGGTATGCGCTGTTCAGGGATACGCGCGTCATGGAGTATTTGGGGCGGCCCGCAGATTCACTCGCCCACTATGAGGATATGGTGGTGCGGGCTCGCGCCGACTATGAGCGGGAAGGGTTCTGTCTTTACACGGTGCTGGCTGATGGTGAGGTGGCTGGTTTCACCGGGGCGCACCGGTGGGTGAACGATTGGGGACCGACCGGGCAGATTGAGCTGGCCTGGCGGCTTGGGTGCGCTTTCTGGGGTGAGGGCATCGCCACCCGCGCCGCCCAGCAGGTGATGGGCGAGCTTGCCGATGCTGGGCATCAGCAAGTATGTGCCGTTATTCACGCCCGCAACCGGGCATCAGCGGCAGTGGCCCAACGTTTAGGGATGCACCAGCGCAGCAGCTATGAGGCACAGGTGAATGGTCTGACCCTGCCTGTCACCGAATGGGTCACGAACCTGTACCGCACGGGAACAAAACCTGAGCCGGATCCGTTATAACGACGACAGCTCATAAGAGAAGATTTGAAGGAGCAGCAGTGGGAAACTCACTACCGGGCACCGGGAAGATTGAGAAAAACTGGCGTGAAATCCTCACCCCCGAGGAGTATGCAGTGCTACGTGAAGGCGGCACCGAACGAGCCTTCACCGGCGAATACTGGGACACGAAAACTGAGGGTGTGTATTCGTGCCGAGCCTGCGGCACCGAGCTTTTCCGTTCCGCTGAGAAGTTTGAGTCGCACTGCGGCTGGCCCTCTTTCTTCGCCCCGCTTGCAGAAGATCGCGTGCGGTATCTGGAAGATACTACGTTCGGGATGCGCCGGGTAGAGGTGCGTTGTGCCGCCTGCGATTCGCATCTGGGCCACGTGTTTGAAGGTGAAGGGTACGGCACCCCCACCGACCTGCGGTACTGCATTAACTCGGTGTGCCTGAGCCTTGAACCCGCCGCCGGTAACACCCCATAGGTTATGCAGTACAACACACTCACCGCTGCCGTCAGGGGCAGCACCCGGTGGGTAGAATAAAGTGAACGCCCGTTTCGGTGCGGCCACCACCCCTTGTGGGCATACCGCACACCCCAGCAAAGGATGCCGCATCACATGAGCCCCAGTTCTACAGAACCGTCTCACTCCCCCGTCTCAGACGATACGCTCGGGGAGCTACGGGGGTTCGTGGTGCCTGCGGTGGTTCCCCTCGATTCTCCTTCCGTGCCTATTCCGCCCGTTATTGACACTGAAAGGGCATTACACCGAGCAGCTGACGAGTTGGCGGGCGCATCGGGGCCGGTCGCGGTTGATACGGAACGTGCACAGGGCATCCGCTATGGCAGACGCGCATTTTTGGTGCAGCTCAAACGCGACAATAAGATCTATCTCATTGACCCGGAGGCGTTCAAGGATTTACGCATCATTAACGATGCGCTCACCGATGCGGAATGGGTGATTCACGCCGCGATCCAGGATTTCCCCAGCCTAGACATGCTGGGGATGCGCCCTAAACACCTGTTCGACACTGAGCTGGGTGCGCGCCTTGCGGGTATGGAGCGTGTGAACCTAGGTGCCGTAGTCGAGGAGCTGCTGGGGTACCGGCTGGCGAAAAAACACTCAAAGGAAGACTGGTCTACCCGACCCCTACCGAAAAACTGGCTGAACTACGCCAGCCTGGATGTGGATGTGCTCATCGACCTGCGGGACGCCGTGGAGGAACTCTTAGATTCGCAGGGTAAGCTCGGTATTGCCCGGGAAGAGTTCGCGCACCTGTGCCTTATGCCCGCGTTTGATGAGCAGCAGTACCGTGCCGAGAGGTGGCGCAAGACGAAGGGCCGCAACGAGCTGCGTTCGGTGCGGCAGCTCACGGCGCTGCGGAACCTGTGGTTCGAGCGGGATAAGCTGGCGCAGAAGAAAGACATTGATTCCAAACGGCTGCTGAGTGATGCGGCGCTGGTGGCGGCAGCAAAAACCATGCCGCACACGGTGCCCGGCATCCTGGAAATCCCGGGGTTTCAGACGCGCCTGCTGAAACGGGAAGCCCCCCGGTGGGTGCGTGCCATCACCGATGCTGCCCGTGATCATGACCCGGTGCCCTACTCCACCCCCTCAAGCGCCCCTCCCCCGTTAAAAGCGTGGGAGACGAAACGCCCCGAATCTTTAGCAATATTCACTGAGGTGCGTGAGGTCATTAACGCACTGTCGGAGCGGCTGGATATCCCGGCGCAGAACATTATTAACACAGAGTACGCGCGGCGCCTATGCTGGGAACCTCCTGAGCCGTACTCTCAGGATGCGCTGGCTGCTGCGCTCTACGAGTGCGGTGCACGCCGGTGGCAGGTGCAGCTCTTAGCACCCCAAATGCACCAGATTTTCGTGGCACACCTGGAGAAGTAACCGCAGTGGAACCCAAATTATGGGACGCACCCGTTTTGGGGATATGGTGGTGCTAAGGGCGATTACCCTATTGACCCGCGCCCGTGCATACACACTCGAAGGAAATAACGTGACCATGAGCGAAACCACAGAATCGTGCGGCTGCTCGCACGCCACCCAGCAGGCCACCGGAACCGCCCCGAACGAAGGCACCATCTCCCGTCGGAACGCGCTTATTGCGGGGGTAGCTGGAGGCACCGGTGCGGTGGCGCTAAGCGCATGCGGTGAAGGGGGCTCCTCCAAGGGATCCGGAAACAGCAGTAGCGGTGCGGGCGGACAAGGCCTGAGCGAGCCCACAGATATGGGGGCCGCCGCCGATGTGCCCGCCGGTAAGGCTGCGAAACTAACCGCCGGTAAAGTCACAGCTATTGTGTCTCAGCCGCAGGAAGGCACGTTTAAAGCATTCAGCTCAACGTGCACACACCAGGGCTGCCAGGTGAACGTGCAGGGCGGGGCGAAAATCGTGTGCCCCTGCCACAATTCACAGTTTTCCCTCTCCGACGGGGCAGTTCAAGGCGGCCCCGCCGAAAAACCACTGGAATCATACAAGGTAGAGGTAAAAAACGGGCGTATCTGGGTGGGATGAGCCCAGCCGGGTACAGTTTCAAGACCTATGCTGCGCCGTCATTCCGCTGTAACTATGCTCTGGATGACTCCGCAAGCAACCAAACACAGCCCTGAAAGGCGCAGCGTGCTTACACCCTGTTTCAACTGCTTCTGCCGTTAGTGGGTGTGCCGCGGCTTCTGGCCTTCTTCACGAGCGAACGGCACCTTATCACCAGCCAGTTGGGCGAGCACATCGGCTGCGATGGTTTCGGCGCTCAGGCCAGTCTCCTCAAGGATTTCTTCGCGGGAGGCGTGCGGGATGAACTCTGCCGGCAGCCCCAGCTCGCTCAGGGCCGTATCCACCCCAGCGGCGCGCATTTCTTGGCGGATGCGGGCACCTACCCCGCCGGAACGTACCCCGTCCTCAATGGTGACCACGATGCGGTGGTCTCGGGTCAGCTCCACCACGGAGGCCGGTACGGGCATCACCCAGCGCGGATCCACCACGGTAGAATGCACCCGGTGCGTCTCAAGAATCTGGGATACTTCAAGGGCCACGCGCACCATGGCGCCCACTGCCACGAACAGCACGTCACGCTGACCGGTCTGCGGGTGTGCCGCACCGGTGCGCACCAGCACGTCCACGCCGTCTTCGCGGCGTTCCAGGGCGGGGATGTCCTCCCCCACGGAGCCTTTGGGGTAGCGGATTACGGTGGGGGCGTCGTCAATGGCGACCGCCTCACGCAGGGCCTCGCGCAGGGTCGCGGCGTCACGCGGTGCCGCCATGTACAGTCCGGGGATGAACTGCAGGAGCGCCAGGTCCCACATGCCGTGGTGGCTTGCCCCGTCCGGGCCGGTAATACCCGAGCGGTCAAGCACCAGCGTTACCCCGGCCTTGTGCAGGGCAACGTCCATGAGCAGCTGGTCGAAGCCACGGTTCAGGAACGTCGCGTAAAGCGCCACCACCGGGTGCATCCCCCCGTAGGCGAGCCCGGCGCTCATGGCCACCGCGTGCTGCTCGGCAATGCCCACATCGATCACGCGCTCGGGGTGCGCCTGGGCGAACTCGCGCAGCCCCACGGGGATGAGCATCGCCCCGGTGATACCCACAATGTCTTCACGCTCATCGGCGATCTGTTTAATTTCGCGCCCGAAGACGCTGGTCCACGACTCTTTGGTGCTCTTTGAGACTTCTTTGCCGGTGAGCGGGTCGATGGGGCCCACGGCATGGAACTGGTCGTCTTCGTTTGCGCGCGCCGGGGCGTAGCCGTGCCCTTTCTCGGTGATGGCGTGCACAATCACGGGCCCACCGTAGTTCTTCGCAGCGCTCAGGGCGGTCTCAACCGCTTCCTGGTCGTGCCCGTCGATAGGGCCCACATATTTCATACCCAGATCTTCGAAGATACCGCCGGGGACCACCACATCTTTAATACCGGCCTTCATGCCGTGCAGGCCCCGGTAAATCATCTGCCCGAATGAGCCGCCGCGCTGCAGCTTCTCACGCATAGCGTTCAGCGCCCTGTCGTACCGGCGGTCCAGGCGCATCTTATCCACCTGCTGCTGCACGTTATATTTCAGTGCTGAAAGCTGGTTGGCGAACCCGCCAATAGTTGGGGCGTAGGAGCGGCCATTATCGTTCACCACAATCACAACTTTGCGGGTGCGGTCGGCGGCTATATTATTCACAGCCTCCCAGGCCATGCCGCCGGTGAGTGCGCCGTCACCAATAAGCACCACCGTGTACCGGTCGTTCTGCCCGTTCAGCTTGTGCGCACGCGAAATACCGTCAGCCCATGAGATGGATGAGGAGGCGTGCGACGACTCGATAATGTCATGCACCGACTCGCCGCGGTCGGGGTACCCTGAAAGCCCGCCTTTCTGCCGCAGGCTCTCAAAGTTATGCCGCCCGGTCACCAGCTTATGCACATACGACTGGTGCCCGGTGTCGAACAGGATATTATCGTGCGGCGAATCGAACACGCGGTGAATGCCTAGAGTCAGCTCAACCACGCCCAGGTTCGGCCCCAAATGGCCGCCGGTGACCGCCACATGGTTCACCAGGAACTCCCGGATCTCCCCCGCCAGCTCACGTAGCTGCTCATAGGTGAGGGGTCGCAGATCTTTGGGGTCGTGAATGCCGTGTAGCATCTCGGGCTTGGCGTTCTCACCCGGTACAGTCTTTTCGGGCATACACACTCCTTTTGACTACTGCGACTGTTGCAGTTCTCTCCATCCGGTACGTTTCCGGCTTCCTTAGGCGAAAACTCGGGTACCGGTCTCTTCGATTCTACCCGGTGCGGACCTCAAACCTCGACTCTACGCGCCCGGTGCACCCCACCGGTTACCGAATCCCGCATTAGCGGATGCGGCGCGGTTTAATACGTGCCGGAGCCCGGTAGAACAGGGCCGCCGCCTCCACGTGGTGGGTGTTGGGGTACATGTCGTAGCCGCGTACCTGCACCAAATCCCAGCCGAGTTCACGCAGGATCGCGGTGTCCCGCCCCAGCGCCGCAGGGTCGCACGCCACGTAGAGGATACGCCCCGGTGACAGCTTATTCAGCCGCTCCAAAGTTTTCTTGCCCGCACCTTCACGGGAAGGGTCAAGTACCACGGCATCAATATGGGGCAGCTCGTCCAGTTCAAGAGCCGTTTTCAGATCCAGGAGGGTGCGCGCCACATCCCCGTGGATCACCTCAATACGGGTGCCTTTGGCCGATTCGCTGCGGGCCGCACCGTCGGGGGCGAAATTGGCGCGCGCATCCCGGTGCGTCACCGGTGAGCCCTCAACACTGACCACGGTGCCGCGCTCACCCACCGCATCGGCAAGAGCGGCAGTAAACAGGCCCGCGCCAGCGTACAAATCAAGGGTACATTCGCCTTCAGCAGGCCGCAGCATAGTCAGCATGGTTCCCACCAGTGCTGACGGGGCGCAGCGGTGCACCTGCCAGAACCCGCCAGCAGAGACCTGGTAACTGAACCGACGGGCGCCGAAAGTAACGTCCTCGGTCACGGATTTCAGGCCGCCGCCCAGAAGCACATCCCCCTGGCGTACCCTGCGGTAGGGGCTGCGCAGGCTGGGGCGCACCCCGTACTCCGGTTTAGCGTTTGACCGGTTTTCGGGGGTGAAAAATAACGAAATTTTGCGTTTTGCCAAGTCCCCCCACAGCTTCTCAGCCTGCCGGTAAATGGGCTGGGACACCTCGCTGGCCGTAAAACGCGGGTCTACGGTGAGCTGAATGAGGATACGGCCCCGCGAAGAAAGCGCCGCATCCACCTGCCGGATACCGTGTAAATCTAGTTCGTGCAGGTTCAGCTGCCGCAGCTCGCGCGCCGCTAACGGGAAGTCGATCACGGGTACGGCCCGTGAACTCTGGTGCGGGTACATGCCGATACGCCAGCCGGAGGGGGTTTTCACCACGGTGTACCGCACCCGCGAGCGCCACGACAGGTCCCCTTCGGTGAGGTCTTTGGTAGGCATTGGCTCGACGGTCAGACTGGTAATGAGAGGCGAGTCGGGCGATATGCCGCCCAGGCGGATCAGCTGGGTGCGGAGCGTATCTGTTTTGTATGCGCGCTGTGTGGCGGGGTCAATATGGCCGTATTCCATGCCGCCCAGCAGCTCTTTCACACCGGTTGCGGCGGCCCGTTCTTCATCGGTGAGCAGGGAGTTGCCCTGCACCCAGGGGTGTTCTCGTCGCGCTGGTGATGGGGTGTCTATTGCCACGGCGTCCGCGAAATAGTAGCGGTTTTTAGGGCCGATGTCGGTGATGCGGGCCTGCACGGTCTCTCCCGTGAGGGCGTGCCGCACGAACACTACGCCTTTTTCGCTGCGGGCCACAAAGGCGCCGCCGTGTGCGGGTGATTCACAGGTGAGGCGCACCAAGTCTCCGATGGCATAACCGCTTACCGGCTCGGCGCTGCGGCTAGGTGCGGTGTTTGTGGGCACACGCGTCGAGGTGCTGTCGAGCTGACGCACGCATCGTCTCCTAACATACTGTAGTAATTGTGAAGTATTTTACACCCGGCGCGGGGCACTAACCGTTCAACCCTCCCACAGACGGGGCAAAAATTCAATATTTTTATCGCCAATCCCACGCCTAGGTAGCGCCTGTTTTTCCCCGGTACAGGGCGGGACGGTGCACCCGGTGGGTGGGTGGTTCTTCGCTGCTGGGAGGCTGTGTGGGTGCGACCGTTTCCCCTGGCTGGGTCTCGGCGGCGTGGAGAGCCCACGGTACGGTGGCGGTTGCCACTCCCGGTTCGTGCAGCAGCGCTTTTTTGAGCCTGCGCACGGTGCGGCGGTGCAGTATCTCTTGCCACCAGTGCGCCACCACGAACTCGGGCAGGTACACCACCACCACGTCGCGCGGGGATTTTTTGCGTTTCCGCCGCACATAGTCCAGCACCGAGGACACCGTGTCCCGGTACGGTGAGTCGATCACCGATAGCTGCACCGGGATGTGCAGCATATCCCAGCGTTCTTTCACGGTGGCCAGCAGCTGACGGTCGTTATTGACGGTCAGCGCCTCTATGGTGGAGGGGCGCGCGGCCCGGGCGTAGGCTAACGCCCTGAGGGCGGGCTGGCGTACCCGCTCAATATAGACCACGGCGTGCACGCGTGAGGGTAGGGCTGCGGCGTCGGCGGCCGCCTCCTGATCCAGCGGTATTTCGGTTAGTTTATCCACGCGGGCGTAGTGCCTGCGGGTCATGAGCATCACCTCAGACAGAAGCAGAATGAATGTGAGCGACAGCCAGGCCCCCGCCAAGAATTTGGTGCCCACCACGGTTACCAGCACCAGGGCGGTGACCACCACCCCGACTGCGCTTACAGTGATGTCGCGGGCGAGTTTGCGCCGCGCCGACGGTTTTAGGGTAATGCGTAGTTTACGCAGACGGAACCGTACCACCGCCACCTGGGTGAGCAGCATTGAGGTGCACATGCCCACCACGTACAGCTGGATGAGGGCAAACACGTCGGCTGCGAACAGCACCGTGAAAAGTACCGAGATCCCCCCGAGCAGGATCACGCCGTTACTGTACAGCCCGGTGGAGTCCACGCTCCGAAGCCGGTGCGGCAGATAGTGCCGGTCGGCGATTGCTGAGGCCCCAATGGGGAACCCGATAAACGCAGTCAGTGAGGCGATCACCAGCACGGCCACTGTTGCTAAGGCCAGCAGTGTGGGGATGAGGTCGTTCCCGTATACGGCGAACGCCACCTGGTACAGGGCCGGTTTCTGGTGTATTGGCTGGTTGGGGCTGCTCGGGTCTGCGCTCAAGTATCGGCTGGGGTTTTGCACCAGCTGCACTCCGCTCTGACGCGCCAAATAGAGGATGCTCACCAGCAGAACCCCGGTGATGACGATCATCAGCATGAGCGTTAGTGCCGCGTTGCGTTGCTTGGGTGCTTTGAAGAACCGCACCGAGTTGGAGATAGTTGAAACCCCCGAAAGTGCCACCGCCCCGGCCGAGAAGGACCGGGAGAGCAGCAGCACCAGGAACACCCCGTCAAGGCTTGCGTGCGGGGTTTCGGGGGTGAGCGTGTACCCGGCGGATTCGGCGCGTGCTAAGGTTCCGGTGAATGCCTGCAGCAGCCCGTACACCAGGGTGATCCCTAAAAGGGCCAGAAAAATGTAGAGCGGCCAGTGGGCTAACCGGCCCATCAGCTGCACCCCGCGCAGGCACACCACGCTCAGAACCACAATCAGGGTGACCGCAATACCAGCCCGGAAGCCTTGCAGCTGCGGGAAAAGCGCGGTAATAAACGTTGCCGCTGAAGACATTGACACCGCTACCGTGAGCACGTAGTCCAGCAGCACGGAGGCGCCCAGCACCACGGCCGGGCGGCGGCCCAGTTTGCGGCGTACCAGGGCGAAATCGCCCTCAGCGGCGACCTGCCGGATGTTGTACCGGTAGGTTCCCACGATCACGAGCCCCACCACGGCGATGGCGAACCCCACCCACGGCGAGTAGGTGAGCGCACCGGCCCCGGCCACGGCAAGGATAAGAATCACCTCATCGGCGGCGTAGGCCACCGACGAAATCCCGTCAGAGCCCAGCAAGGGCAGGGCGTAGCGCTTCGGTAGCGACGTGGCCGCCAACTGCCGAGAATCCACCGGCCCACCGGTGAGCGCGCGACGCATCCTACCCCAACGATTGTTCACGGTTTAAGGCTATCCCGCCCGCCTCTAAAGCTCAATTTATGCGGTGCCCCTTGTTTCCCGGCCGTGGCCCTGTCACGGGGCGGGGGGTCAGGCGCCGCCCCTGCGGGGAGCTGTACACTCTTAACTATGAGCGAGCCTGACGGTTTGAGGGGGTCACATCATTCCCCGCCGCGCACAGTAACCGGCTCAACCCTAGGAGAACTATGCCGCACTTTGTGATTATGGGCGCCGGGCGAGTTGGCGTCATGCTCGCCCGAACCCTTGAAGCGTCCGGGCACACCGTGGCCGTGATTGACCAGGATATCCGCGCATTCCAGCCGCTGCGGAAGAACTTTGGCGGTAAGCTCGTCACCGGTGTGGGTTTTGATAAAGAGACGCTGGAACGCGCCGGGATAGAGGGCGCCTACGCCTTTGCCGCCGTATCCTCGGGGGATAATTCCAATGTGATTGCCGCCCGTGTGGCGCGTGAGACGTTCAAGGTGAAGAACGTGGTTGCCCGCGTGTACGACCCGAACCGGGCGGAGTTCTTTCAGCGCATGGGCATCCCCACTGTTGCGGCGGTGCGCTGGTCAACCGACCAGGTGCTGCGCCGTATCCTGCCCGAGCAGGCGATCCGGGGTGACTACCGGGAGGCGTCTGGGCGTCTGATTCTCACCGAATTGCCGCTTCATGAGGAGTGGGCCGGGCACGCACTGATCGATATTGAGGCTGCTACGGGTGCGCGCATCGCCTACATCACCCGGTTCGGTGAGGGGATGCTCCCCCGGCCCGATACAAGCTACCAGCAGGGTGATACTGTGCACGCCATGGTGCGCACCGATGAGGCGACCGAGATCGCCCGTATCCTCTCCCAGGCGCCTAAGGATGCTGAGGGTGAACGCCACGACCCGCGGGACGCATGGGCTGGGGCTTTCTCCGCCGAGCCAGCCGCCGTGAAAAGCGATAACCCGCACACCAACTAGCCGGATAAGGGACACCACGTGAAAGTACTAATTGTTGGGGCAGGCTCGGTGGGCGCCTCTATCGCCCGGGAGCTGCACGCCAGCGGCCACGAAATCACCATTATCGATTCAAAGCCTGAGACGAAAAAACGCGCCAACTTGCCGCAAGTGCAGTGGTTTATTGGGGATGCCTGTGAGCTATCGGTGCTGAAGCTGGCCGTACCCGAAGAGAGCGAAGTGGTGGTGGCCGCCACCGGTGACGACAAGGCAAACCTGATGGTTTCACTCCTGTGCCGCAGCGAGTACGGGGTGCCGCGCACCGTGGCGCGCGTGAATAACCCCCGCAACGAGTGGCTTTTTGACGAGTCATGGGGTGTGGATGTGGCGGTCTCCACCCCGCGCCTGATGACTGCCCTCGTGGAGGAGGCTGTTGAAGTGGGCGATGTGGTGCGCCTGCTGACCCTACAGGCTGGCGGGGCCACCCTGGTGGAGTACACGGTGCCGGAGGATCACCCGGTGATCGGGTACCGGGTGGATCATGTGCAGTGGCCTACGGATACGGTACTCACCGCTATCTTGCGGGACGGTGCGCCGATCGCCCCGTCGGCTGATGTTGTTATTGAGGGCTCAGACGAGCTGTTTTTCATTACCACTATCGCTGGTGAAGACCAGATCCGCGCGCTTTTCGCCTAGTGGATAACCGGGTCGGGTACCGTGCCGACTGCCCCCCCCGGTGAGACAAGAAACGGCGGGGTGCGCCCCATCCTTCTGGGGAGTATCCCGCCGTTAGCGTGGCAAGAGGTACGGCCCGCGACTCCGGTGCCGATACTGCGGCACGGAAATACTCGAAGGGGCGTTTAGTCTCCCCCGCCGCCGCCTCCACCGTCTGAACCGCCGAAATCTCCCCCGCCGCTGCTGTCGCATCCTGAGAAATCGGAGCCACCCATATCGCAGTTCTCCCAGCCGCCGAAGTCTCCGCTAACGTCCCAGTCGACATCTGCCCCGTGGGCATCACCCGCGCGGGTGTTATGCGGCCAGTACCAGCAGACGGCGGGAAGCTCGCTCGACTCTGCACGGTCGGCACGCATATTTTCCAGCAGCTGTTCCCGTACCGCGTGCACCCCGTCGAATGCGTAGGCCGAACCGGCGAGGGCGGCCGCGTAGAAGGCGCTCATTGAGGGCTCCGCCGTGGCACGGTTGCCTTCGGCAAGCTCGGGGAACTGCTTCAGGCAGGCTGACCGTATTTTCTCGCTGAGCGCTTTCGCTTCGGCGAGCACCCGCGGTGGCACCCCGGTTGGTTCGTCCGCGTCCGCAGGCTCATCATTAACCACACTGAAAAGGTGCGCAAGCCGGGCGGTGTCAATATTCTGCAGCTCGGTGAGGCCGCCAGCGGCGTACACTACCGATTCTGCCAGCGCACGGCGGGTGCGGGTGGCAGCGATCTGTGCACTCAACCGGCGGATATTGTTCTCCGTGCGGCGGCTGAGATTATCCGGGGCGGTGATTCCTGTCGTGTTCACCCACTCGTGCAGGTTCGCCAAAAACAGTGCATCGTGCCCGGTTTCGGAGCGTGCCTCAAGCACAGAGTTCAGTGCCTCTTCGCGGTGACGCGCGTATTTGGCGTAAAACCGGTTGCCGGTTGTCTCAACGTAGTCGTGCAGGTGCGGCACAATAGCCAGTGCCGCTTTCACATAAGCCACCACCTCAAGGGAAGCCTCGTACTCGTGGTGGAATTTGCTCAGCACCCGGGTCAGGTTCGTGGCCGCTACCAGCCGCTCCAACGCCTGCGGGTACAGCTCATACATTTGTTTCAGCGCCGGCTGCGCAATAACCGGGCGGGTGTTTGGGCACAGCGACAGCATATGCCCCGTCTTATTGAGCCCGTCTGTCAGCAGCGCCTCTAGGGTGCGGGTAAAACCGGCAAGCGCACCCACCAGCTGCTTATTGCCTTCCCGGCGGGCGTGCAGAAGCACCGGGTTTAACGCCCGCACGGTTTCACGCGCCTGCGTCTGCGCCTGCTCAAGACTGTTGTGTAACGCCTGCACGTGCGGGTGCAGTACCGTCCCGCGTGCCGCATCCACGAGCGGGTTGTGCCACTGCCCCATCCCCCATGCGGGAGAACCTACGCTGGTGAGCACAACGTATGAGTTTGCCATTGCTTGGGCGCGCTCTTGCAGGTACGCCTGTGACCCGGGCTCGTGCCTGTCCATGCTGTCGCACCGCTGGTAGGCGCGCTCCACCAGCTGCTGCAGACGCTCCACCCGTTCGGTGGTCTCCTCCGTGATGGGTTCCCGTACCGCTTCGACTGTGAGCCGGTTCTGCACGGTACGCATCGCCCGGCCTGCGCACCACACATACGAGTACGCCCTCTCACGCCCCTGCTCAGCGCTGAGTTTGTGCAGCGGGGCATCCAGGTACGCGACCGCTGTGCGGGGGCTCACCCCGAAGAAGTCACGGGAATGCGGTGCAACGGTGGGGGTTCGCAGCTGCCCCAGCACCCAGTACCGCACCGGGTAGTACGGCAGGAACGTAACAATGGGAGCGATGAGGAATACATACACGAGCGGGGCGCCCAGCCGCACAGCGGTGGTAGCGAACCCATCCGGCGCTTCCCAGGGGCGGAATAGTTCTAATACCAGTAGCCCGTAGACTGCTACCAGCACTGTACGCGCCGCTCTATTAAGTGGGTGCCAGTATACGCGCCGCACAGCTTTAAACGCCCACAGGCGGTTTACGACAGGCGCCAGCAGCCCAAGAATAACCGTCAGCCACGCACCCTGGTGAAAAACGGACGAGCCAGGCAGTAAAAAGCACATGCCCAGAAGGGCTAAAGCCACAACAGCATATACATAGTAACGAATATTTTTTCTCATGGTTGGGTTTCTCGCCGCATACGACCCATCCCCTACCGGACGGTACCGCACCACTGGTATCGTCCGGCACGAGCCGGGCCGCACACGATTCTCTATTATCGGTTTTTATAAGGTTATGAGTCTTGAACGGCGCGGTTTTCCTCAGGGGCAGACACACGCCACGCTACCCACAAAGTCAGCGCGTACAGCGGAACACCCATCACCAGACGAGTAACCCCCAGCGCCTCGGTCGCACCCGCAAAGTATAGCGGCAATTGCACCACTAAGCGTAACCCCAGCAGCGCAACAAAAATCCACGTTGCAAGAATATACGACTTCAAGCGTGCTGGCTTCTCACGCCAGCGCACACCCTCGTCCCGGATAAACCCGAACAGCAGCCCAAACAACGGCCACCGCAGCGCAATCGAAATGAGCGAAGCAAGCAGATACCCGCCACTTACGAAGAACCCGGGAACATAAAAAGCATTAGCGTCCCCAGTGGAATGGGCCGACCAGGCACAAACAGCCACACCCACCACGCCCGAAAGCGCCGGAACCAGCTTAGAACGCTGCACCAAACGGGCCACCGTAAACACCCCGGAGGTCACTAGGGAGGCGATGAGGGCATAGGTGAGCTGTTTCGTCACCACAAAAACAACCAGAAACAGAGTCGCCGGAAGTAACGACTCCACCACCCCGCGCCAGCCTCCCAGCGCGTGCAGCACATCCACATCGCCGTTGGCGGTACGGCGCAGTTTACCGCCTATGCTCGCACTGAACGAGCTCCCCACAGAGTCCCCCGTAGAACCCGTCCTCTCACGCCCGGCGGAGGTGTTGTGCGGGCCCGGTTCACGTTCCGTAGCGGGCATTTTTTGTCCTTTCCGTCAGCAGTAGTTGCGGCACGATCTCATAGCGCGGGTTATAGATACGCGGATCCCCCGGGTACTGGCTGAGCATCCCCGAGCAGCGCAATAGTGAACCGGCCAGCACCCCCGGCACTGAGCGCTGCCCGTGCCAGATGAGGCTCACCCGGCTGCCCGGCTCAAACGGCGGGGTGTGTGCAAACGCCGCCAACTCCGGTGTCTCGGTGGGCGCCTTGGCACCCAGTGGGCCGCTGACCGCTTTTGGGGCGGGCGTGTTTGAGGAGTCGTCAATGTCCTCACCGGGTGGTTCAACAACCAGCGGAATCCCCAGAACAGCTAGGGGGCTCACCCGCTGCAGCAGCCGTGATTTAGCGACCACCAGCTCAGCCCGGTACACGGGTTTGGCATCCAGCGGCGGAATCCACACCTGGTCGATCCTGCCCGCTAAACGCACGCGAAAACGCTCGGGGTACCCAACCGGAGGCTGAGACCCCGAGCGGTCAGAAAACACCCGAACCATTAGCCGATTTCAGTGATCTCAGGGCCACGGCGTGGAAGCGGACGCAGTTTGCTCTTATCGTCCTGCTCTTCTGGTTCGTCCTCGTCATCGGCGGTGGCGATATCCTGCGCGGGCACCACCAGCGGCAGCAGCTCACGCGGCGGGCGGGGGTCATCGCCGCGGTCAACGATCACGGAGCGGAACACCTCATCAATAGCCTCGGCGGCTTCCTCGTTATCGAGCACAGCCTCACCGGAGATCACACCGCGCAAGAACCAGCGGGGACCGTCCACGCCCACGAACCTGGCCACGCGCTCACCACGTTTACCGTCTTCGGTTACGGCGGGCAGGCGGGTGAGCATCTCCACACCAAACACGCCTTCATACATCTCGACGGTGCCGCCCTGCGAGGCCACGGATTCGGCCAGCTCTTCACGAATATCGTCCCAGATGCCGCTCGACCGGGGCGCCGCAAACGCCTGAATCTGAATGGTGGCGCCCTTACGGATACAGGTCGCGGCAATCACGACACCGCTTGCCTCTTCCACCTCTAGGCGCAGGCGCATCCCATCAAGCAGCTTAATGTACACGGAGCCAAGGTTGGCGTAGTCTTCGGTGTCTTCCACCTCGTCCATATCGAGCGGGCCCTCGGTACGGTCATAGACGATGACTTTCAGGGATTCGTCCTCAACGTATGCGGGGACGGGATCGGCCTTATCTTCCTCTTCCGTATCGTACTCGTCTTCGTCGATACCTTCGGTGTCCTCGGCCTCGTCATAATCATCGTAGTCGTCGTACTCGTCGTACTCGTCATACTCGTCGTAGTCGTCGTACTCGTCATACTCTTCGACGTCGTATTCTTCTTCGGCACGTTTTTTCTTGCTGAAACCAAACACTTAGTTATCCCTCACTGTATACGTACTACTCAATATCTTACGCGTAGAGTGCCTGTTACGGCGTTCAAGCGCGCCGCACGCGCGTGCCGTGCGCTACTTCAGTCCGCTGGATCCAAACCCGCTGACGCCGCGTTCGGTCTCATCCAGTTCTGTAACAACCACGAAGTTCGCCTGCTCGTAGCGCTGAATAACCAGCTGGGCGATACGGTCGCCGCGTTTAATCTGGAAAGGCTTAGTGGGGTCGGTATTGAGCAGGGTCACCATAATCTCGCCGCGGTACCCGGAATCCACCGTACCGGGGGCGTTCACAATGGTGATGCCGTGTTTAACGGCCAGCCCGGAGCGCGGATGCACCAAACCCACGTACCCTTCGGGCAGGGCGAGGGCGAGGCCGGTGGGCACGAGGGCTCTCTCACCGGGGTTCAGGGTGAAGTCTACGCGCGAGCGCAGATCGGCGCCCGCATCGCCCGGTTTGGTGTAGGCGGGGGCGGGCAACTCGGGGTCGAGCATTTTGATCTGAACGTTAATGGGGTTAATCATGCTCTTCACTCTACCCAAGCGGAGGCAAAAAATCATGTGGCAACCCGGCTGCTGCCCGCCTCTAAAGCGGCGGTTGAAGGCCGCCGGGTAAGGGTCGCGATGGGGTTCGTTACAATGAGTGTGGTAACTCGTTCGCCTATTGTGACTGGTTGCGGCACGCACACACTGTTCCCCTTCGCGCCCAACCGGCTTCTTGAAGGGATGTTCTGTGACTTCTTCACCCGCCGCATCGTCCAAACCGCTGTACCGTGAGCGTCTAGCTCCGGGGGTGGGCACGTGGCTTCTGGTGCTCGTGGCCGGGGGCGCATCCTACCTGGTGGGAGCGCCGATCAGTATCCCTGTGGGTGTGATTGCGGGGGCTGTGGTGTCTGCTGTGTTGGGTTGGCTGCTGTATGCCTCATCGCCGGTGATTGAGGTTTCCGCCGGGTGGGTGCGGGTTGGCCGTGCCCGCATTGAGCGGGAGTATATTGGCCGGGTGCAGGCGTTTCGGGGTGATGATGCACGCCGCGCCGCTGGGCCGGAGCTGGACGGGCGCGCCTACATGTGTTTCCGCCCGTGGGTTACCCCTAAGGTTCGGCTGCAGATTACTGACCCGGCGGATCCTACACCGTACTGGCTGGCTTCTTCACGGCACCCGGAGAAGCTGGTGCAGCTGCTTGATACAGCTGAGGATTAGGGCTGTCCGCCGGTACGGGACGGGCGGTATTGGGTATGGATAAGGGCAGGTTCCCGTGTGGAGTCCTGCCCTTGTCGCGTAGTGTGGTTGGTGTTTTAGCCTTCGCACTCCACGCAGTACACCAGCCCGTCCTCTTCTCGTGCAATCTGAGAGCGGTGGCGCACCAAAAAGCAGGATGCGCAGGTAAACTCGTCGTCCTGTGCGGGTAGGACAACAACGTTCAGTTCCTCATTAGAGAGGTCCGCACCGGGCAGCTCGAAGCTTTCGGCAGCGGTGTTTTCGTCCTCATCGACCGCACCGGATTGCATCTCCGAGCGGCGGGCGTTCAGCTCCTCATAGGACTCCTCGTTTTGCTCGTCGTCCTGCTTGCGAGGTGCATCGTAATCAGTTGCCAAACTTTCACGCTCCGTCTTGATTGGTGGGGCAGGGTGTGTGCGCCCACGTGTGGTCTTTGAGTGTCTTAACTTCGTTGTGGGTTGTTTATTCCACAACATGCCAGGTATTTTTCACCATGTACCCCCGGTTTGTCTAATTGAGGCCCCGGAAATTACTCTCTGCGCGTCATTTTTTGTGTGCAAAGGCTGTATTTCGGGGGTATTTGGGCCTATTTTTTTGTGGGTTTCGGTGGGATATACTACATGTTTTAGGGTTGGCAAGGTAATCTGGTAGATAGTTTGCGTTCTTACGGCGCGGGTGCGGGGTGCATCTGAGCCGCATACAGGAGGTTTCCATGCTTGAATTGCGCCTAGTGGGTGTCCACGATGATGGCGAGAACCTGGTGCTTGAATCTGCCGACGGCACCCGGTTTGCGCTGCCCATCGATATGAACCTGCGCACAAGCATCACGAAGGCTCGCCGTATTCAGCCGGCGCGGGGCCTGGGGACGAAGGGCAGTTTTGGGCCTCGTGATATTCAGACGAGGTTCCGTCAGGGCGCCAGTGTTGAAGAGATCGCGGAGGAGTCCGGCTGGGAGCCGGAGCGGGTGCGCCGCTACGAGTGGCCGATTGTGGCCGAGCGGGCGCATATTATCCGTGCGGCGCAGGGCGTGAAGGTTGGGCGCCGCAGCTCAGCTTCAGGTTTGGCGCAGATTCCCGTGACTCTTGCCTCGCGTATCGCGGATGTGACGGCCGCGCACGGCTTCGCCGAGGCCGCGCAGGACTGGTCTACCCGGCAGAAGGATAACGGGCAGTGGAGCATTGAAGTTGATTTTGCGTTAACACCCCGGGACCGCGAAGAGCTTCCCGCGCGGGTTATGTTCCCGGCACGGTGGGTGTACAACCCGGCTAATCAGAGCCTGTACGCCTCAAATGAGGCCGCCTATTTCTTAATGGGCAACGCCGAGGACGAGGTGTATGACACGAAGAAACAAGAGGAAGAACCTCAGCCGAGTTCACAGCCTAAAGCACCGTCCAGCACCGGTTCGGGGGCCTCTTCCGTGGCGGATGTGCCGGTTGCGGTAGCTACCGGTGTCGCCCCGGTTGATGCCTCACGCGTGAGCTCCTCCACGATCAAGGGCACCAGCCCGGATGAGCGTAAACTCAACGAGCTTCTGGAGCGCGCCCGCAGCGTGTCACGTCCCGGCCCGACCACCCAGCAGCTGCGGGTGGTGGCACAGCCTTCTACTGTGACCGTGACTGAGGGCTCCGACTCCACCAATAACGCTACCGACTCTTCGCGGCACCGTGAACAGGTGCGCGCACAGGGCGCAGCCTCGCAGGGTGCTGCACACCGGGGGGTTTCTTCACCCCAGGATTCTGCGGATGAAAGCCCGCAGGAGCCGGTTGATGACCGGGATGTGGCTAGTTTCTCGGCAGGTGACGGATCGTTCTATGGCCGCCGCGCCGGGCGGGAGACCTCCTCCCCCGAGCGGGGCACCGCAGGGACCACCCCCGAGCCGCGCGAAGAACGCCGGTTCGGTGGCCAGGAGCACCGCAGGCCCAGCATCGGAGGCACCTTCGGCGCACCCCGCCGTGAAAGCGCAGGCAGCGCCGAGAACGCAGGCGCCACGGAGGGTACGGGCGTGCGTGAGCGCGCCGAGCACGGGCTGAACCGATCATCCCGGCCCGCAGCACCGGCCGGGACTGAGAGGGAGTCCTTCTCACCCCAGGCGCAGCAGCGTCCCGCACAGGCCGAAACCACCCGGGCGGATACCGCCACGGTCCCCACCGAGGGCACCTCCGCCGAGTCTAAGCCCGAACCCGCCGAGACGAAACGGCACGAGAAGCCGAAATCCTCAGGCCGTAATAAGCAGCGGATGAGCGTACCCGCCTGGGACGAAATTATTTTTGGCGGGCGCAAGTAGCCCACCACACTGCCCGCACCCTGCCACCCAGCATGGGACGAAGGATTTGGGGAGGCGGAACAAGCCATTACAGGGCCGCATAGCGGTTAAGAAAATAGAGCACCAACGGGAGAAGCCCCGGGTGCTCATTTTCTTTAGTGAACCACACGCTACACGCCAGCATACCCATCATGTGTGCGACTGTGCGCGTGGGTTATGCGGTGGGCAGGTACAGCAGCGGGATGCGCCGCTCAGCATCAGTGAGCGAACCGTGCTGCCCCACCATTTTCAGTGACTGTTCCTTATAGTGCCGCATATCGTAGAGGGCTATATCGTCGCGGGCGCAGACTAGGATATCGCCGATGCGCTCGCGGGCGGCTTCGCTCACGGTGGGGCCCATGTAGCCGCGTGTGTAGAGGTCGCGTGAGTCCAGCACCCACGCCCGCTCACCCCAGGCTGCCGCCCAGCGGCGCGCGGTTTCGGCGCGGGCGGCCTCGCTCGTATCGTGCAGGTACAGCTGTACCGCGCGCGGCTCCCCGGCGGTGAGCGCCACATTGTCGAGGAGTTCGGTGTCGTGGGAGTAGTCGATGCGTTCCTGCTCGGGGATGTTCACCATGCCGTGGTCTGCGGTGAGGAATATGCCCGCCCAGGCGGGTGCCCGCTGAGCCAGCCGACGCAGCGCCAGGTTGAGCTCTTCAAGCTGCTCAAGCCACGTGTCGCTGCCAGCCCCGTGGCGGTGCCCGGCCTGGTCAAGCTCACCCCAGTACAGGTAGACGAGGGTGGGGGTGCGGGAGGCCAGCAGTTCGGTGGCGTAGGTGATGCGCGCATCGTACCCGGTGGCGCCCACGAATTCGCCGCCGCGCAGCCCGGCTTCGGTGAGCCCGCTGCCCCGGTATTTATCGAGTGAGATGGTAACAACCCGTGTTTGGGTGCTGTAGCGTTCAAAGACTGTGGGCAGCGGCTGCCAGGTGTGCGGGTCAACGGTTTTATCCCACCCGGAGAGGTGGTTCATGGTGGTGCCGGTGGCGGGGTTACGCACCTCGTACCCGGCGATCCCGTGGGCGCCCGGCGCGCTGGCGGTGCCGAAGCTGGTGAGGGATGCTGCGGTGGTGGTGGGGAAAGCAGCGTCCAGCGGCCCCAGAGACACGGTTTTCTTCAGGTAGGGGGCGTAGGATCCGTAGGTTTGAAGCAGCTGCTCGCCGAGCCCGTCAACCATGACCACGCAAATATTGCGGAAACCGTTCGGGTCTGCTCCGGCTTCGCGCAGCCTTTGGGCCAGTGCCAGCGGGTCGCGGCTGGTGTTCCCAAGCGGGTGCGCCGGATGCTCTAGGGAGGACTGCCCCAGCAGTGAGGCTGCTGACTCAAATACGTCGGCTACGCTATTGCTCCCGTAGGCTGGCGGCGGCGGTACGGGTGTGCCAGCCGCGTCGTTGTATGCTGTACCGCTTACGCTCATAGGTTCTCCTGCTTTGGGGGCTCTGTGGCGAGTTGGGGTGGGCTATTTGGTGTCTGAATGCATGTGTGCCCTGTGCAGGGCGCGGGCGAAGTACCGGGCCTGTTTCACGGCGTCGGGGCCGTCTGCGGTGGCTGAGACGCGCACCGCAATATCCTCTAGAGAGGCGGATCCGGTGTACCCGTGGTCGGCGGTGCAGGTGGGGTCGGGGCAGGTGGCGGGTGCGGCGTCAATGCGCAGCGAACCGGTCCATGCCACCTGGAATGAGACTTCTGTGGGGCTCATCCCGGGCCGGTAGATTTGCGGCTGGTCGTACCCGTAGCTGATGGTTACGGCCCGCAGGGCGCTGAGTTTCACGGCTTCCACGCTCACGTGGGCGACGGTTCCTTGGGCGTCTTCTTCAAGGTGGGAGTCGTCGAGGTGGGCCAGCACCAGCTGGGAGCCGCACAGCACCATGACGGTGATATGCCGGTGCAGGTCGTTGCGGCTGAAATGGGTTTCGTGCTGCACAAAGTGCGCATCTGGTTCCAGCCCCGCGAGGGCGTCATCGACCACTTCAAGCACCAGCTCCGGGTAGAACCCGGCGTGTTTAATGTCTGCTGCCAGTTTTTCGCGTGGACTTTCGTCCATATACGCCATTCGTGCACCTCATTAGTATGGGTTGAGTGTTGCCGGGTGCCCCTACGGTACCGGGCAGCCGGGCCGGGTCTGCCGGTCGCGAGTGAGAACACCGCTACGTAATAGCGTAGTGGGTTGGGGCGGGCATTGCTACTTAACGCGGCCGGGGCACCGGTTTTTGTGGGGCACAGTACCCTGTGGGTGTGCCGGTGAATCGCTGGTGACCGGCTGCCGTGCCCGCGCGGGGTGTGCACGGTAGAATAGAGTTCCGAATGAGTGTTGCGTCTGCTGCGCACCATCTTTTGCCCGCCTTCTACGAGCTTTACGAGGATACACATGGCACGCCGTAGCAAGTCAGCTGTTGAGGACTACCCGGTAGATATTGTTGAGAATATCGTCGATATTGATGTTTCTGCCGAGATGGAGTCCAGCTTCTTGGAGTACTCGTACTCGGTGATCTATTCGCGTGCCCTGCCGGATGCGCGGGACGGTTTGAAGCCGGTGCAGCGGCGCATCCTGTACATGATGCAGCAGATGGGGCTGCGCCCGGATAAGGGGCACGTGAAGAGCGCCCGCGTGACCGGTGAGGTGATGGGTAAGCTGCACCCGCACGGTGACGCCGCGATTTACGACGCGATGGTGCGTTTGGCGCAGCCTTTTGCGATGCGTCTGCCGCTGGTGGATGGGCACGGTAACTTCGGTTCGCTTGATGACGGCCCGGCGGCGGCCCGTTACACCGAGGTGCGTATGGACCCGTCGGCGACGGCACTGACCGCTGACCTGGATGAGGACGTGGTCGATTTTGTGCCGAACTACGATAACCAGTTTATGCAGCCGAGCGTGCTGCCGGCGGCTTTCCCGAACCTGCTGGTGAACGGTACGACGGGTATTGCGGTGGGTATGGCCACGAACATGGCGCCGCATAACCTGCGTGAGGTGATTGCGGGCACCCGGCACCTGATTGCTAACCCGGATGCCACGCTGAAAGACATTATGAAGTTCATCCCGGGGCCGGATCTGCCCAGCGGCGGCACGATCGTTGGTTTGGGCGGTATCCGTGACGCCTATGAGGGTGGGCGCGGCACGTTCAAGACTCGTGCGAAGGTTTCGATTGAGCAGGTGAGCGCCCGCAAGCAGGGCATTGTGGTGACGGAACTGCCGTACATGGTGGGCCCGGAGAAGGTTATTGAGAAGATTAAGGACGGCGTTAATTCTAAGAAGCTGACCGGTATCTCTGATGTGGTCGATTTGACGGACCGGCAGCAGGGTATGCGCCTGGTGATTGAGGTGAAGAACGGGTTTAACCCGCAGGCGGTGCTGGCGGCCCTGTATAAGCACACGCCGCTGGAGGATTCGTTCGGTATTAATAATGTGGCGCTGGTGGATGGCCAGCCGCAGACCCTTGGGCTGCTTGGTTTGCTGCATGTGTACATTAATCACCGGTTGTCGGTGGTGCGCCGCCGCACCGAGTTCCGGCTGGGTAAGCGCCGTGACCGGCTGCACCTGGTGGAGGGCCTGCTGATCGCCATCGTCGATATTGACGAGGTGATTCAGATTATCCGCTCTTCGGATGAGACCGCGCAGGCGCGTGAGCGGCTCATGAAAGTTTTTGACCTGACGCAGGTTCAGGCGAACCATATTCTTGAGCTGCGCCTGCGCCAGCTGACGAAGTATTCCCGTATTGAGCTTGAGGCTGAGCGGGATAAGCTGGCTGAGGAGATCGCTGAGCTGGAGCGGATTTTAGGGTCGGATACGGCGCTGCGTGAGCTGGTCTCTGATGAGCTTGCTGAGGTGGCCGAGAAGTACGGTACTGACCGCCGCACGGTGCTGAAGTCGAAGGATGATATGCAGTCGGCGATTGAGGCTGTTTCGGCGGGGGCGTCGAAGGCGAAGAAGAGCCTGGGGCTGGCGCTTGAGATTGCGGATGAGCCGTGCTGGGTGGTGCTTTCAGCGTCGGGCATGGTGGGCCGCACCCCCGGTAAACCGATGCGTGAGGCACTGGCCGACCCGGGTAAACGCCTGAAACATGACGTGTTCACCTCTGTTGTTCCGGCGACGGCGCGCGGTGAGATTGGCGCGGTGACCTCGACGGGGCGGATGGTGCGCCTGTCGGTGATGGATGTGGTGGTACTTGAGGAGTCTGCGGGCGCACCGGTGCTGAACTCGGGGGTGAAGGTCTCTGAGGTGGTGTCCCTGGCGAAGGGCGAGAAGCTGGTGGGCCTGGTGCCGCTGAATGAGGTGCTGGCGTTGGCGACGGCGAACGGCGTGATTAAGCGTGTGAACCCGGAGTACCCGCTGAATCAGGCGGAGTGGGACGTTATTAAGCTGAAGCCGAAGGACACGGTGGTTGCTGCGACTGCGTGCGCCTCGGACGATAACGCCCTGACGTTGGTGACGCAGGATGCGAAGCTGCTGACCTTCGATGCGGCGAAGGTGCGCCCGCAGGGCCGCGGCGGCGGCGGTATTGCCGGCATTAAGCTGGGTGCGCAGGATGCGGTGATTGCTTTGGGTGTGACGGCGCCGGGGACCACCGCCGAGGTGGTGACGGTGACCGACGGTAAGGATGGTTTGGCCTCGGTGAAGGTCACTCCCCTGGCTGAGTACCCGCAGAAGGGCCGGGCGACCGGCGGGGTGCGGGCGCACCGGTTCCTCACGGGCGAGTCGAAGCTGGCTCTGGCGTGGGTTGGTGTTGGCCCGGCGAAGGCTGGTACGCAGGGCGGCGTGGCGCGTTCTTTGCCGACGGAGTACGGTTCACGTGACGGCTCGGGGGTGACTCTCACCCAGACGATTGGTACGGTCGGCCCTAACTACGCGGCACTAACCGCGCAGTCTGAGGTCTCCCCCGACGGGGAGAAGCTGTTCTAGCCCCCTCTGGTTGGGTTGCTGCTATTTTTCTTTTGGTGTGGCAGGTAGCAGTGTTGCCTCTGTGCAAGTTGAGGCATCGCTGCTACCTTTAATGTGAAGTTTTAGGCGAGACCTAGGATTTTTTCTAGCTACCGCATCAAGGAGAAATAGAACAGGTATGACCGAACCAAATAAGCCCCTGGACCAGATGAGTGCCCAAGAGCGGCTTGACCTTGGAATATCCTATTTCAAAGAGGGCAAATTTGATGAGGCTATTAAAGCCTTGTCAAGCATCCGTCAGGAAGAAGTCGACCCCGAAACCTACACATGGGCACAGCTCGGCCTCGGACTCGCCTACTATGCCCAGAGCGAGCTGGATCAGGCCATCGAAGCCTTGTCAAGCATCCACCGCGAAGAAGCCGACCCCGAAACCTACGCACGGGCACAGCTCGGCCTCGGAATTGTCTATAAAGACCAGGATGAACTGGATCAGGCCATCGAAGCCTGGTCAAGCATCCGCCGCGAAGAAGCCGACCCCGAAACCTACGCACAGGCACAGCTCAACCTCGGCGCTGCCTACTATGCCCAGAGCGAGCTGGATCAGGCCATCGAAGCCTGGTCAAGCATCCGCCGCGAAGAAGCCGACCCCGAAACCTACGCACAGGCACAGCTCAACCTCGGCGCTGCCTACTATGCCCAGAGCGAGCTGGATCAGGCCATCGAAGCCTGGTCAAGCATCCGCCGCGAAGAAGCCGACCCCG